>ERZ773018.3-NODE-3-length-233235-cov-11.492066_pt1 | contig 233235 bp, 185 predicted proteins | sample MGYA00580840_ERZ773018 | MGnify/ENA primary metagenome ERZ773018 (study PRJEB29015, sample SAMEA2738125) | human oral metagenome | biome: human oral; feature: human-associated habitat; material: saliva | place: China | collected 2256 ... | reverse complement strand
CCTATAAAACCCCATGAATTTTTTATAGGGAAGGGATGATTTTGCCTGTATTTGCATGCATTTTCTGTCTGCAGACATCTCTACCTGCATACATATTTTGCCTGCACTTGCATATTAGCCCAGGACTTTGGTGGACTCCACTGCCTCACTGTTGGCCTGGTTGCGCCGCGCCAAAATTGGCCGCAACACCAAACCAATTATTAATGCCGGAATTATAAATAACAGCAAATGCCCAATATGCCCCAGATATTCATTGCCACTATATCCAGCCACTCCACAACGCAGCGCGTCAATTACCGGCTTTGCCGGTAAATATGGACTTAATTCAGACAAGAATCCCGGCAAAATAGCCAGCGGGAAAGACCCACCCGCACCGGAAACCTGCATCACCAAAAACAGAATACTAATCGCCTTGCCAACGTTTCCAAACGCGCTCACAAACGAATAATTAATCAGCGAAAACACTATTGCCGCCAACCACGCAGTTAACATAAATAGCCACGGGTGCACCGATTGCACATCCAAAAACAGCAATAAACCACCTGCCACTAAAGTTGCTTGCGCCAAACCAATTGTGGCAAAAATACCCCAACGTCCAAAAAATACTTGCGAAGGCCGTAATTTAGACACATTAGAAACCGGCTGTGCGCGCACCACCACACCAATTAGCATGGTGCCCATCCACATCGCCACGGTTGCGTAAAGTGGCGCCATGGAGGAACCAAAATTTTCCACCGCGTAAATCGGGTGGCGCTCCACCACGGCCGGCGTGGTCAGGGCTTGGGCCAGGCGTTGAGGGTCGTCGCCAATAATTTTTTGCACCTGCGCCAAGTCGCCACTATCAATCGCCCCGCGCAGCTTTTCAGACAGTGTCTTCATCTGAGCCCCGGCAGCGCTGAGATCTTTAGCGGCGCCGTCGAGGTTAGTTTTCATTTGCGTCAGCTTTGCCTGTAGCGAGCCCGCCCCACTGCCTCCCAGCGAGGTGGAAACCGACTCGCGCACCTGCCCCAAACCGTCGGAGACCTGCGCCAAATCTGCGGCCAGCTGGTTAGCTTGGGGCGCGATGTTGGTGTCAACCGTGGTTTTGAGGCCGCTTAGCTCGGTTTTAGCCTGGCTAATCAGGTTTTTCGCCTCGGTAATGGAAGCCTGCGAGTCACCGGATTTACTGGAAATCTGCGTGGCCGCCGACTGCAGCGACGTAGCCGCACTGTTGAGCCTGCTAATAATCCCGTCGAGGCTGGTCAGCACCCCTTGTGCGCGGGTGGGGTCAGGTAGCTGGGTGATCAGCGTGGCCAGATTATCGCGCACCTTCTGGTAGTTGGCGGCTTGTGCCTGCAACCCGCTGGCCTGCTGGTTCAGGCTGGTCACGACGGCGGACACGGACTGCCCGGAGGAGGTGTTTACCTGGTCTGCGGCGGTGCTGACTGAACTTAGCGCCGTGGTGGAGGCGTTGAAGGCCCCCTGTAAAGCTTGGTTCGCATTGGCGACGGCGGTCTTAATGTTCCCAGTTTCGCTCGCCACCTGCCCTAGCTGAGTGCGTAGCTGCTGGGCGTCTTTGCTACCTTGCCCCACCAAACCAACAGAACTGGTTACCAGCCCGTTAGCGCCGTCGACCAAGCCACTATAGGAAGTGAGCAGGTTAGCAGCACTATCAAAGCGGGTAGACAGTGTCTGCACACGCCCCACCACAGTATTTAGAGCGTTAGTAGCCTCTGGGGTTGATAGCTGGGTAGACACCGTCTGGGCTAGGTTCAACACCACCTCCCCCACAGTTTCGGTGAACACGGCATTCACCTGGGTGGAAACCGCCTGCGCCCCAGAGCCGGCAATCTTAGGGGCAATACCGTTACGTTTTTCGTTGATGTAGTAGTTCAGCTGTGTACTTTGGGCGCTGGAAGAGAAGAAACTGAGCATATTTTTGCTAAAGCCCTCGGGAATCACGATGGCCGCATAGTACTTACCCGATTTGGTACCCTCCAGCGCCTGCGCAGGCGTGGTCACCTCCCAATTGAGTTGCTTGTTGGCACGCAGCGCGGAGACTACCTGCTCGCCCGCATTAATTTTCATGGGGACCAGGTCGCTTTTGTAGCCAGTGTCGGCATTGGCGACGGCGACAGTTAGGTTGCGCGTATTGCCGAACGGGTTCCAGGATGCGGCCACGTTAAACCAGGCAAACACCGCCGGAATTACCACTAAACCGAGGATAATCACCAGGCTGATCACATTTATACGGGCGCGGCGCAGATCGTCGCGATATAGCTGCCAGGCCCCAGCAAGTGGCTTGGCCTGGGCTTTTCGGCTGGTCCGGGTTTGGGTGGCCGTGCGGGTTGGGGCTGTAGAGCGCCCCTGCGCGCGGGTGGCGGCGCGGGTTGAGGCGGCGGCGCGAGCCCGAGCCTCATCGTCATACTTGACACTGTCAGGCGTCTTAATGTCAGAGCGCGAGGCCGACGCCGCACTGCGCTTTTCATCTGCGTGCTTCATCGGCCTTCTCCTTCGTCTACAACCGGAATCTGCGTAGTTTCAGCCTGACTGCGCCCCGCTGCCGCTGCGGCGTCGGCACCACTGCTGGAACCGTCAAGGCTGTCACCAGTAATGCCACCACTATCAACACTAATTTCAACCAACGCCAGCGGCGAGCGAGAGCGCCCCTGGCGCCGTCGCCCCATATGCCCATGCAGCATGGCCTTGATTTCGCCGTCACCCATTTCCAGCAAAGCCGCCTGACGCTCCAGGCGGTCGCGGCGGTACTCCATATAAACCAGGAAGCCAATCATGGCAACCAACCACACCATCCACACCGCCACATAAGTGATCCTCTGGTTGGTAGTGCTAAAACTACTGGTCAGGGCGGTAACCGCTGGCACCACTACGCCCAGCACAATCGCCGCCACGCGCATACGCGGATACAGGCGCTCAAAGCGGCGGCGCTGATAGTCGGTTTCCCAGCGGTAATCTTCACGGTCGGCCAGGGCATGCAGGATCTGGGTGGTGCGCCAACGCCGTGAGTCGCGGGTATCTTCAGCGTTAAACAGGCCGCCCTCAGCAATGGCCGCAGCGGTCAGGCGGTTGATGTTAACCAAGAAGGGACGTAGCCCAATCCCCACGGCAAAAGACCCGGCCGCCATCAGCGCTAAAACTCCCAGGTCAGACAGGAAATGGTGGGCGTAGAAGCCACCAATAACCTCTCGCACAGCCGCCACCCCATATTTAAAGGGCAGCACCGGGTAAACCCAGCCAAAGAAACTAGGCACCATTTCAATTGGGTATAGACCGGAAGAGCCAGGAATCTGTAAAATTACCATAACAACACAAAGACCCTTACCAATATGCTGAAAGGATGCACTGAGCGCATAGATAATAGACAGATAAGCCCAACCGATAAGGATTGTTGCCAGGTAGAACAGCACCACACTTTCGTGCTGTACACCTAGGATCAGGTCGCCGGTGGTGACCACAATGGCTTGCACTGCACTAATTGCGGCCATTAACAGCCAGCGACCCATATATGCCTGCGTGTGCGTGATGGCCCCGATTCCCTCGCTGTCTACGTTCAGCTTGATCAGGACCACCAGCATGAACGCGCCCACCCATAAGGTCAGGTTGGTGAACACTGGGGCCATAGCCGAGCCGTAGTTAGCCACCGGGTAAACCTTGTGGGTACTTAGCAGCGTGGGTGAAAGCATGAAGTTAGCAACCTTGTCAGCGCTCACGTCAAGCTTGTCGGTGAGCTGACGCAAAGCTGAGGTGCCGCTGATTGCCCCCAGGTCAGCGCGGGTAGATTCCAGATCGCTTTGCAGCTGCGTCAAAGTGGTGGCGCTTTGGTTCAGGGCGTTTTGCGTGGCGGCCAGGTTTTTATCCAGCTGGGTGAGCATGGATTTTAGCTGCGTGATCTGCTGGTTTTGGTTACTGATAGTAACCGCCAGTGTGCCCGAGAGGCGGTCCATGTTGTACAGCGAGCTACTGACCTGCGGCAACGAAGAGGAAAAAACACTTTCCCGCGCGGAACTAAAGGCAGTTGTGGAGGCGTTAGCCGCAGTGTTTAGCGCACTGGCGGCGTCGCTAAGCGAGGTGGAAGTGGCAGAAATTGAGCTGCCCACTGTGCGCAGATTGCTTAGGCTGGCGGCGGCATTGGTGTTTTGCTGCGTCAAAATTGCCAGCGCATCAGAGCCTCCGGGCACATTCCCCAGCCCCGCATTTTGCAACTGGGTCAGGATTTGAGCTTGGGTTTGGTTGATTGACTCTAGCTCACTCACGACGCCGTCAACTCGCCCCTGCGCGGATTGCACCGCCCCGTTAAGGTTGGCTGCATTTACTGACAGTTTGCCGGTGGCTTGAACCGTGAGGCTAGCCGATTTATCGAGTATGCCCGGAGCCTTGGAGGAAAAGTCTGTGATGGTTGTGGCCGTGGTGGACAGCAGCGTGCCAGTATTTGTGGCAATCTGGCTCAGGTTTGTGACCTGGGTTTGCAGCGCAGTCAGTGAGTTTTGGGCGCTAGCAATTTTGGCTCGCGCCTGGTCAATTTGCTGGCTTTGACTTTGCACTGAAGCTGCGGCGGCAGCTAGTTTTTGGGCGCCCTGGGCCAGGGATTTATCTGTGCTTGCGTTAGCGGTGGCGGTTTGGGTGCGCACCTGCTTAGAAAAATCCCCCAGCTTGGTGGTTATCGCCTTGGATACTTGCGAGACAAAAGCGGAGTTAATTTTTCGATCCAATGTAGTGGCGCCAGCGTTAGTGATTTGCGGGGCCACCGCATTGAGTTTTTGGTTGACGTAATACTCCAGCTTGGGCTGACTGTAATGCTGTGGATCCATGAAGCTGACCAGGCTGGTGGAGAAGTTAGCGGGGATGATGATAGCCGCATAGGACCTACCGGTTTTTACGTCGTCGATAGCCCCCTGCCGCGTGGTGAAGTACCAGCCCAGGTCGTGATTGTCTTTAATTTGGGCGGCTACTTGGGCGCCGGCGTCGATCTTGCCGGTAGCGGCGGTGGTGGCGCCCTTATCTTCATTTACGACGGCGACGCGCAGGTGGGAGGTGTTGGCGTAGGGGTCCCAGAAGCCGGCGATATTGAACCAGGCATACATTGCGGGTAAGAAACACACGCCCACCACTACGATCACAGCGAAAGGCACACGCAAAATACGCCCAATATCGCGCCTGAAAATTTTGAAAGCTACCCGCAAACCCACGTCACCTTTCAGTTGGCCCATGTAACAGCTGCGCATGTATCTGGGGAAAACTCGCAGCTAACAAGACTTCAAGTCTAATTATCCACGCTCACCAACCACATACACCACTCATAGAGGTCAGCGGTGAAAGTAAGCACCCTTAATGTGACCTATGCCCTTATGCGTGTGGCGTAGTTATTAACAAGGATGAAACGCGGAATTAAACTCAATACATGGAAAACAACGCAGCCGCTTTCTCCACTCGCGCGATTCACTTGGGTTTTGAGCCAGATCCGATCACCGGTGACGTGGTTCCCCCTATGCATGTGACCAGCACTCACGTACAAAACGCTCCCGGCGATCTCAAGCAGGGATTTGAGTATGGTCGCTGCGGCAACCCCACCACCAACGCTTTCGCCGGCGCCCTAGCCGCCCTAGAAGGCGCCACCCACGGATTCGCCTTCCCCTCAGGCATGAGCGCCGAAGATACCGTGGTGCGCCTGCTAACCCGCCCCGGCGATCACATCATTCACTCCACCGATGTTTACGGCGGCACTCACAAGCTTTTCAGTGTCATTAAGCCAGCCGAAGGCTTCACCTCAGCGGCTGTGGACCTTACCGATCTGGATGTGGCCGCGCGCGAAATTCGCGCCCAGCGCCCCCAGCTGGTGTGGGTGGAAACCCCCTCCAACCCCTTCCTAACGGTAACCGACATTACCGCCGTCTCCGAGCTATGTCACGAGGTGGGGGCACTTTTGGTGGTTGACAACACCTTCGCCACCCCACTGCTGCAACGCCCGCTAGAACTGGGCGCTGACGTGGTGGTGCACTCCACCACTAAATACATTGGTGGGCACTCGGATGTGGTTGGTGGCGCGGTGGTGCTGCGCGACGGTTTGCAACTGCCTGAGCACGTCACCCCCTTCTTTGATTCTCGCGACGCCGCCGAGGAGCTAACCCGTCTGCAGATGACTTTGGGGGCAATCGAGTCCCCGCGCGACGCTTTCCTAGCCCACCGTGGCCTAAAAACCCTGGCAGTGCGCGTGGAACGCCACTGCACCAACACCCAGGCGGTGGCCGAGTTCTTGCAGGCCCACCCCAAGGTAACTGCCGTTTACTACCCGGGCCTGCCCAGCCACCCGGCGCATGCCCTGGCGCAGCGCCAAAACCCGCTAGGTAGCGGCGGGGTGCTCTCTTTCGAGCTGGCCAATGAGGACGACGCCATCCGCCTAACCGGCCTGACCCGCGTATTTGCGCTGGCTGCGTCGCTGGGTGCGCCCGAGTCGCTAATCGAGCACCCGGCAATCATGACCCACTCGACCCGCACCGGCGGGGTTGGGGGCGTGCCCGGAACTCTGCTGCGCCTGGCCGTAGGCCTGGAGGATGTTAACGATCTAATCGCCGACCTTGATCAGGCCCTAGCCCAGATCTAAGGCCGTGCTAGCTGCCTGACTGGACCAGCCCGTCAGATTGCCTACCGCGCACCCCACTAGCTAGACGGCGTCTAGGGGTTTGATCTTGGCCAGCGCGCAGGCCTTTGCGGGCCTGGCCTGGACTGGCTTGGCTGGCTGAACCAGCCGAGCTGGCCTGGACTGGCCGAACCAGCCGGGCGCCGTCGTCGGCACTAAAACCAACCCAACGCAAGCCGCCCTGCTAACTGGGTCACACCAGTAGCGGGGCGGCTCACGTGTGTCGAGCCTTACCTAGCCATAGGTCTCTGACATAGGCTGACGCGGTGAGTACCGCATTGACACATCTTCCTGACACAGCGCTAGTTTTTGAAGGCGGCGGTATGCGCGGGGTGTACACTGCCGGACTGGTAGCCACCCTGATCGAGGCTGGCCTAGATTTTCCCCATGTTTCGGGTATTTCTGCGGGTAGCTCGCACACCGTTAACTATGTTTCGCGTGACGCCGCCCGCGCCCATGACTCCTTTGTGGATGTGGCTCTCAGCCCCGAATTTGGCGGTTACAAGCACTGGCTAGCCGGGCGCGGCATTTTCAATGTGGACTATCTCTACCACGACATTGCCGAGGCCGACGGCGATTTCCCCTTCGACTACGACACTTTCATGGCCAACCCAGCGCAGATACGTGTTGGCTCTTTTAACGCCACACGCGGCCAGGCCGTTTGGTTTACCAAAGAAGACATGCATAGCGTCTCTGACGTGGGCTTACTTGCACGCGCTTCATCCACCTTGCCGGTACTGATGCCGCCGGTAGAGATCGACGGCGACACTTACGTAGACGGCGCTCTTGGCCCCAACGGCGGTATTCCACTGGACGCCCCTATGCGCGACGGTTACCGCAAATTCCTGATTGTGCTCACTCGCCCGCGCGACTTCATCAAGCCGGCCACGCGTCTGGGCACCCACGCCAGCATGCGCGCCGCTTTCCCACGTCTGCCTTCCATTGCCGACGCCGTCACCGCCCGCAGCGCCCGCTACAACGCCGCCCGCAAAACTGCTTTCAGGCTGGAAGCTGAGGGACGCGCCTATGTCTACTGCCCGGAAGTCACCGAAATTTCCAAGCTTGAAATGCGCTATGAAGTGCTCGAAGAGGCCTACCAGGTGGGTTACGCCCAGGCTCAGCGTGAGCTGCCGGCAATCAAGGAATTCCTGGGGGTCTGAGCTGGGCGTTCTCAGGGATACGCTGACGAGAGACGGGGCGCCCACCTGGGACGAGGCGGCGGCCGGGGCACGGGGCGCCCACCTGGGACGAGGCGGCGGCCGGGGCGAGGGCGGGACGAGCCAGACGGACCGGCGTCGGGACTTTGGCGGGCCGCAAGGGCAGGCCACGACTACGGCCGGCGGCGTCGGGAGCGCAGGGCGGTGTCGTCGAGAGTGCGGGCCGGCGTCGGGAGCACTGCACCATAAGAAGGGCCTACATCAGGGCATACTAAGCGCGTAATTTGCGCCACGCAGACACCGCAAGACAACTAGAATTTACTAAATTCTCAGTTTTTCTAAGGAGACGTGATGGCCCACGAGGCACTAGTTCAGGCTCTACCCAAGGTTGAGCTGCACGTACACATTGAGGGCACGCTAGAGCCGGAGCTGAAATTCAAGTTGGCCCAGCGCAACGGCATCAAGCTACCTTTTAGTAGCGAGCAGGAAGTTAAGGACTCCTACACTTTCGACGATCTAGCTTCCTTCCTGGACGCCTACTACGACGGCATGAACGTGCTACTCACCAGCGAAGACTTCTACGACCTAGCCATGGCCTACTACCGCAAGGCCGCCAGCCAAGGACTGCGTTACGCAGAAATTTTCTTTGACCCCCAGGCACACACCTGCCGTGGGGTCAGCTTCCACACTGTGATTTCTGGTCTGCGTCGCGCCCAGCTTGAAGCCGAGCAGACCCTGGGTGTATTTAGCCAGTTCATCATGTGTTTCCTACGTGATTTCCAGCCCGAATACGCCATGGCTACACTGCTAGAGTCGCTGCCCTACCAGCAATGGATCGTGGGGGTGGGCCTGGACTCTGACGAAACCGACCACGAGCCGGCCAAGTTTGCCGCAGTCTTTGCCCACGCCCGCCGCGAGGGATACCAGCTGACCATGCACTGCGACGTCGACATTAAAGACTCTATTGAGCACATCCGCCAGGTCATTGAGGACATTCAGGTGCAGCGCGTGGACCACGGCACCAACGTGGTGGAGAACCCGGAGCTGGTTAAGTACCTGGTGGAGCACCGTATTGGGCTGACCAGCTGCCCGATTTCGAACCTGTGGATTTCTGAGTCTGACAAGGTTGAGTTGGTTAAGCAGCTAGTTGCCGACGGCGTTCTGGTAACTATCAACTCTGATGACCCGGCCTACTTTGGCGGCTACATCGGCGACAATTTCCAGCGCGTGGCTGACCATGATGGGGTTGATGAGGACTTCCTGCGCACCCTGGTGGCTAACGCGATCGAGATTTCCTGGGCGCCGCTGGCTGTAAAGCAGCGCCTGCGCGAAGAGCTCGCTGCGCTCTGATTACAGCCGCTGGCAGGCAGCCGGAGGATGGCAGGCAAAATCAGACAAATACAGGCAAAATCATCCCTTCCCTATAAAAATTCCATCGGGTTTTATAGGGAAGGGATGAAATCTCAGTATTTACGACGGCGCCCGCATATTAGCGACGGCGCATGCAGACCAGGGGATGCAGGCCGAGGCTCAACCCAATGCGTCCCGACGCAAATATTAGACAATATCAGCGAGTAAATAACAGTAAATACTAATTATTTACTGGGATCCCACTTACCTGAAGCGTCGAAATAGTAACGCTTACCATCAATAGTTTGGTAACCCGTAAGCATTAAACCCTTATATGCACCACTCAAATTAGTGGAGCCTTTACCCGGGTCTAGGTAATACCAAGCATTACCGGACTTAAACCAACCAGTGGTTAATACGCCGTCGTCCCCAAAGTGATACCAACCCGGATAGGCCTTATACCAACCGGTAACCATTGCGCCACCGGGAGTGAAGTAATAAGATTTCCCGCCAATGGTATTCCAGTTGACATACATATGACCGTCGCCACCGTCTAGGTAAAAGCGCGCCCAGCCCTCAATATGCCAGCCTTTACTTAAACCATTAGTGGTGAAGTGATACCAGTATTTGTTGCCTAATTTATCGGTTTTCTTTGAAGCAGCCCAGCCACTGGCAGCCCAACCATTTGCATCAAATAGATATTTAACGCCTTTAATTGTAGCTACACATTTGCTTGGGTAGGAGCCGTCTGAATTGCGGTACCACCAGGAGTCGCCGCCCTGATAAACCCAGTCCCCGCCTTTAACAGTGCAGGTTTTGTCCACCCAGCCGTTGCTGGAGTCGATGACGCCGGTGCCCGGGGCACCCATCTTGCCGACGACGCCAGCTTGGGTTAGCTGCGTTACCGACGACGCCGCTGCTACCGGGGCCGCCACGGACGACGACGTCGCCACTGGAGCTGCAACCGCGCCACTCCCGAGAGTCGCCGCAGCTACAGCCGCAGTTAGCAGGAAAGTGTTGGCACGGCGCAAAATTCGCTTGCCGAATCTGCTGTTTTTAAGCACTTTAGACCACCTTGATCTGAGAATTTGACTGGTTCAAAAATATCCAATTCACCTTAAAATTGCCTAGACATTGAGAAAATTTAGGGAGTTTCACACTCAAAGTGGCAGGTGACGCAGGCTTTTACAGTGTCCAGGAAGCAGGCCTGTTTAGGCTGGCTAAGCGGGCCGTAAGGAGGCTGGACACAAGAGTCTACCGAGCCAGATCGTTTGGGCAGGTCAGATTGCTGGGAAGGTCAGGCCCGACGTGCACATCTAGGTTACTGACTCACTCCACAAGTCTTTGGCTCGCGCCGCAAATCCTGATCCACACCGTAGAGCCTCGGTTCACAACCTGCCCCTTGGTTAACAACTTATACACCTGCTCACAGATACTGACATTTCATCCCTTCCCTATAAAACCCCATGAAATTTTTATAGGGAAGGGATGATTTTGCCTGTATTTATTCCCCACGCAGGGCCTCTACAGGGTCTTCGCGTGCAGCCTTGGAGGCCGGCAGCAAACCAGCCAAGAAAGTCAGGCCCATGGAAATGACCACCAAAATGACCCCGGCAGCAACAGGCAGTGTGGCAATGTCTTGCACCCCAAAGCGGTCAGCCACATACATATTGGCTGGAATAGTCACCAACACACTCACACCCACACCCAGCAAACCCGCCAGGGCCCCCACAATCAGGGTCTCCGCATTAAATACGCGCCTAATATCAGCTTTAGACGCACCAATTGAACGCAAAATTCCAATCTCTTTACGTCGCTCCAATACGGAAATAAATGTGATAATACCAATCATAATCGACGACACCACCAGTGAAATAGACACAAATGCCACCAGCAGCGCAGTCACAATATTAATGATGTTGGTGATTGAACTCATCAGCATCCCCACAAGGTCTGAATAAACAATAACCTTGCCGGTTTGTTTTTTAGCTTTAGCCTCCGCATTGTAGTTGGCAAGAATAGACTTAACATGGTCTTTATCAGCGAAAGACTTTGGATAAATATCAATGCGTTCCGGCTGGTCAGCGCGCGCATACCCTAAAGTGAGTAAATTGGCGCGAGCCGTGGTGGCATTAGGGTTAAGCAGCTGCGTTAGTAATGCCGCAATTTCTTCCGGCTTCATATTAAACTTAAACGCTTCTTTAAGTTTGTTCGCATCCACCTGCATAGCACTGGAAAGATTACCCATAATCTGTCCCATAGCGTTTTGCACCTGGGCGGTTAACTGGGCTTGCAAGGTAGTCATCAGCTGGTTAAGCGAACTTTGCAGCAACTGTCCAACTGCTTTACTTAGTGCAGTACTAACCGTGGAGCTAAGCGCACTGGCCACTTTACTAGAGATTTGAGCAGCCAGGTCAGCTGAAACATTTTCGGCAATTTGTTGCACCGCCGGATCATTACCTAGAGCCTGGGTAAGGTTCGAGGTAAGTTTAGCCCGGTCAATTATGGTGTCGCCGCTAAAGATTGGCGCTAGAAGCTTTTGCACCTGTTCGGTTTGTAGATACTTTGTCACCGCCGCAGCAATCTTGGCAGGATCGGCTTGGCCTGGCGTGCCCGGGCCGCCACCGTCGTCGTCGCCCCCATGCTGTGCATACCAGGGTATAAAACCGCCCACCACCTGGGTGAGGATATTACTTAGCGCCTGCGCGCCACCAGGTTTGATCGCCCCATTAGCTAGCGCAGCCTGCACCACTTTAGCTAGATCGATGTTGGCCAGTTGCGGAAACTGTTTCTGCAAAGCTGAGTAATCCAGCTTAGAGGCATCTAAACCATTTAAATCAATCGCAGGCGTCTGACTTAAATCCAGGCTACTTAAGTCCAGCTGTACATTTCCCACAGCCCCGCTTAAATCCATCCCAGAGAAGTCTAAATTATTCAGTCCCGCATTAATAGACGACGGATCAAACTTAAACGCTGCAGTCAATTTATCTTGATCAATAGTGATTAGCGAAGATAAATCGATTTGCGGGTTGGCCTGCTCTTTGGCTTCTTCCTCGAAAGTTTTACCGGTAAATACGTTGCGTTTGGGATCAGCTAGCTGCTGCTTAACAATTGGCGACGCCGCCGCCTTGGCAATTACCTGCTGGGTTAGCGCCCCGGTGTAATAAATACCCGGAGAAAGTACACTCGACTGCCCAAATCCGCCGCCACTAGAAGCTGGTTTAACTATACCTACAACCTTTAGGTCAGTGCCGGCAGCTACGATTTGTTTGAGTACATTCGCATCATTGTCGCGAGCACTCCAAACCTTATATTTAGCGTCATATTTGTAAAGATCGGGCACGTTAACTAGCTTGAATTTAGCACCCATAATTTGCTGAGGAGCCCATGTAGCAGCAGAGTTTTTTAGCTTTACCCCCTCATTTTGGCGTAGTTTAGCCATGGCATTTTGCAACTGCCCATAGTCACGCAAACCTAGCGTATATTCAAGCCGCTCAGGCAAGCGCCCATTAGAATCTAGCGCCACCACCAGCTCATTTGCCGCCGTCGGCCAGCGCCCACTAACCACATCATAGCTATTTTCATACAGTGAACGATCATTAGCTAACTGTTTGAAAATATTTGTGGAAGTCATAGATTGGAAAGCTCCAAAATTAGTGGAGCCTTCAGTGAAGGTCACATCCGGATTTACCTGCACCGGCCCTTTAGAGCTTTTTGGTAGATAGATGCGCGGATTAATACCGTAATTATATTCAATGGTGCGCACATACTTATTTATGTTGCCACCATTACTCTTTAAATAGCTTTGCAGCGAAGTTAAATCATTGGTTTTCATTGACGCAGTCACATTAGATAACTGCGAGGCGGTATGAATTTTTCCGTCATTTGGCGCATCTTCACCCGCCGCCGAGGTAGATAATACGCCGGTTAAATCCATTCCCACCCGCTCAATAGTTAGCGGGTAAGAAGCCATAGCGCGTTCCTGGGTGGTAATAATGTAATTATTCGCCCCGCTTGCCAATGCCAGTACCAGCGCAATACCAATAATGCCAATCGACCCCGCAAATGAGGTCATGGCGGTGCGTCCCTTTTTGGTCATTAGGTTGGTAAAACTGAGCCCCAGCGCAGTCAGCGGCCCCATGGAGACTCGTCGCGGCCTGCGCCCAGGACGGCTGGCATCCGCGCGGTTTTTGTTGCGTCCCCACCGTTTTGCGCCCGCGCCTGTCCTATGCCTGCCCGCACCTATCCTATGCCTGCCCGCGCGTTGGCCTTCCTCAGGTCCAACGACGCCGCCCTCGCTCTCAGCCCCGGCCGCGCCGTCGTCGTCACCATAAGCAACACCGCCCTCAACAGCACTGCCCTCAGCCTTCTCACCAGCACTTACGGTGGGTATCTGCGCAGTGTCATCATTCAGGGCCGCAGCTTCACGCGCAGCCCTAGCCCCGCCGTCGCCCGCAGTACCCCCGCCTGCACCTTCAGCCCCGCCGTCGCAGCCAACTGCCGCGCCTGCCACACCAGCGGCGCCGTCGCCGGCACCCTCTGCATCACCGCCGTCGCCGTCCGCATCCTCCAGCTCCCCCACAACCGGATCTGAGTCAGAAATGATGCGCCCATCAGCCAGTTCCACGATGCGTGTGGCATATTGGTGGGCCAGCTCGGGGTTGTGGGTGACCATAATTACCAGGCGCTGGCGGGCCACCTCCTGCAGCAGGTCCATCACCTGCACCGACGTGGTGGAGTCCAATGCGCCGGTGGGCTCGTCTGCCAGCACAATTTCAGGGTCATTGATCAGCGCACGTGCAATGGCCACGCGCTGCATCTGCCCGCCCGACAGCTGGGAGGGCCGCTTGTGCGAATGCTCCGCCAAACCCACAGTTTCCAGGGCAGCCAAGGCGCGGCGTCGTCGTTGCCCACGCGAAACCCCCGAAAGTGTAAGTGCCAGCTCCACATTGGCCACCACGCTTTGGTGCGGGATCAGGTTGTAGCTTTGAAACACGAAACCCACGCGCGCATTGCGGTAGGCATCCCAGTCGCGGTCTTTGTAGTGGGCGGTGGAGACGCCGTCGATCACCAGATCGCCTGAATCGAAGTGGTCCAGCCCGCCGATCACGTTCAGCATGGTGGTTTTACCCGAGCCCGAGGCACCCAGAATCGCCACAAACTCGTTGTCACGGAAAGTTACGCTCACGTCATCTAGTGCCACCTGCGTCAATGCGCTGGTGACATAGGATTTCGAGATTTCGCGGAGCTCAAGCATGCCTTCAGTCTATGCAGCATCGCCTCGGGTGCGAACGCGGGTTCATTATTAGGGATAGCGGTGTTATTGGGGTGCCGCTGCGTTGAGGGGGCCGCCCACATTAACGACAACGCCGCATTGGCGGCCCACTTGCATTGGCGCCGTCGCCACACAGGGGACACTCGCCGTCCGAGCCTCTCACAGCAGCTAGCACCAGCGCCGACCGCCCTAGTCTCAGACCCCAGACATTTGTCTCACAGTCCAACCCTATGCCTCACAAATACTGACATTTCGTCCGTTCCCTATAAAACCCCATGAAATTTTTATAGGGAAGGGATGATTTTGCCTGTGTTTGGGTTTGTATACCCTGAAGTGCGTGAGTAAGACTTATACCCCAGCTTCGGCTTACACCCCCGCCTCAGCGCTGGGTCGAAATGCACGTCTGATTTATGGTGCGATTGCAGCAATAACTTGGTTCGGTTTCAGTGCCACTGTAATTATTACTGCCTGCGACGGCTACGCGCGCGGCAATGTGGACCCCGGCATGTTTGGCACCAGCGCCCCGGGCTGGTCCGGCGCCCCTACCCGACTGTTTGAAACCTTTAGCTACTTCACGGAATGGTCAAACATCCTGGTTGCGGTGGTGGCCACGTACCTGGCACGCCATCAGGGCCCGGCCAGTAACTGGTGGCGAGCTTTGCAGCTGTGCGCCACCATGATGATCACCGTGACCGGCATTGTTTACGCTGGTTTTATTGGCCCTTACAAGCAGCTTTCGGGTTGGGATTACCTAACTAACCCAATTCAGCACATCATAGTTCCCCTGGCCATGGTGCTGGCCTGGTTTATCACCGGCCCGCGTGGGGGTATTGATCGCGGCGTGATTTTGCGCTCTCTAGTGATTCCGGTGGTGTGGGTGCCTTTCATTCTGATTCGCGGCGCCATTACCCACACTTATCCTTATGGATTTTTGAACGTGGAGGTGCTTGGCTACGCGGTCTCACTGATGGCTATTGGTTTCACGCTGGTTTTTGCGCTGGTGTGCATCTTGATTTTCGCCGGTTTTGACCGCTGGCTGACGCGCCGCGCTCAACGCTAACACCTATTTGCTGCACATTTGGGGTCGACGTTCGTGGTGCGTCGGCCCCTTTTTCTTGCCTACACAGCCCCGAGTCTCCTTTCGCACCGCCCCCCTTTTGTGTCACGTCTCCTTATATATAGGTGCAACAACGACGACGCCGTTCACCAGCCTTCCTCGACGCCGCGCCCCAGTATCTTCCACTCGCCAGCATCTCCATATCTTGCCTGCCAACCCCCACAACCCAGCATCGGGGCAGGTAGACCCTATGGGCGCCGTAGAGCCCAAATATCAGCAACGCAAGTCATCAGACCTTCAAGGAAGCAACAGGAGAGAATTCGGGTTTAACGCGTTTTAATGGTAGGGCACAGCTCTCCAGCCCTCCCTTTCAAGCCATCCCAGCTCTAAACTTCAAACCCAAAAGCCACTGCTCACACTCACAAAACACCAAAGCCGATCGGCATCAACCAGTTTACAAACCGGTTTCTACCTGCGAATATGCACATATTTTCAGCCATCCAGCCTTGTTAAATAAGCTGCAACGCCACCCTCTTGACAAGGCTTAACCAATCACTTTGAAACAACGCCTGACAAACTGATTGTGACGTGCAGTCATGCGCACAAAGACGGCCATGGGGGCGCCGCTATCACACTTTAGGTTAACAACTGATATGGTTTTAATATAACTTCTTAACTTAAATTCGAGGCTTTTTCCTTAAAGTTTCCTGAGAGTATTCTTGGGTTCCACTTAAGGAATGATCACGCTTGGTTAACATATTGTCACACCAACCCCAGACCCTGCCCTCAAAAGTGCCTCTGACCTGCACTTTCAGCATATTCCCAGGTAATCTAAAAGATAACAACTAATAAAATTAAGCTTTTATAACGCCTGTCACTGGGCTTTAATTCTGGCCAAATTAAGACCTATTCTGACACCACTTGAGTTCCCAAGAATAGTTATCGGAGTAGTAGACGTGGCACAGGAAATTTCACGGCGTAACATCGCCAAGGGTGCTGCCTGGTCAGTACCAGCCATTGCGATCGCTAGCCCTGCGGTTGCGGCTGCAACCAGTGCTTGCACCCCTGAGAAGAAGCGCATCATCGACGAGGCATTCAACTGCATTTGCCTGATGGCCTATTGGACCGAGCCTAGCTGGAACCTTGGTAACGGCTGCAACAAGGTGCCTAGCTTCAACGTCATCAACCTCAGCCGTTACGAGGTCAACGCCAGCGTTAAGAACCCGCTGAAGATTCACTTCGAGGCCATCCGCACCTCTCGCTCTGGCCGCGTACCCAACGGCCCGGCCAAGCCCACCACCAGCTGGGGCTACATTGACAACTACACCCGCAACGTCAATGTTTACACCGGCGACATGGGCAACCAGAAGGGTATCTCCTGGAACTGGACCTTCAACCAGGTTCAGGGTGGTCACGCCGGCACCCCCATTCGCTCTGCCGAGTGGGCTGTTGACCGTGACAACCAGGCTGACTTCTCCTTCAGCACCGGTATAACCGAGGGCGGCGGCATTATCGTTCAGGCCACCCTGATGTCCCTGCCTAAGGTGACCATCAAGCGCGAGTCGATCGAAGAGATTCACCACATCGACCTCAAGCGCTGCGAGGAATACATCAAGATCAAGAACGAGACCACCACCGTAAAGATGATTTACGGCGGCCCGCTGCTGAGCAGCTCTACCGGTGTTCTGTGGAAGACCAACGGGCGCAGCTACACAATTCCCGGCGGCACCCACTCTTGGAACGTGGGCGAGTCTTGGTGGAGCTGCACGGTTGGTAACTGGGTCTCTGACACCCTGCCTCCGCGCGGTAGCCGTGGCTACGAGTCCACCGACGGTCGTTTCTGATCCCCAGAAGCCCCATACTTTAAGGACGAATTATGGTTTCGCGTCGCGAGCTAATCATTGGCACCGCCACCGCTACGGCGGCCGTGTCACTGTCGGCAGGTGCCTTTGCGGCTCCTTCCCCCGACAAGAAGAAGGTTTCCTCTACCGAAGCCCGCAAGGTTATCGACGAGGTTCTCTCCGCTGTCGCCTGGGATGGCCTGACCGCCTACTGGACCGAGCCAAGCGACGGCCTGGCCAACGGCTTTAGTAAGGTACCCAGCTTCAACCTGATCAACCTCAGCGACTACGCCCTAACCGTAGCCAGCCCGTGGATGATCACCTTCTCTGCAGTACGTGCTGACGGCACCGCCGCTCGCCCCAACGGTCCGCTACTAGCGTCCACCTCCTGGGGCAAGACCAGCCGCGTAAACCGCAACGACGTCGTCGACGAGCAGGCCGCCCGCACTTGGACTTGGACCGCCAAGGGGCTAAACCGTAAGGGGTACGTGCCTGCAGCTCGTCGTCGCGGTGGCGACAACATCGCGGACATGGCCTTCTCTACCGGCACCACCTGGGGTGGCATCAAGATTCGCGCTACCCTAAGCCAGGCGCCGGTGCTCTACCCGAGCCTGCAGGAGATCGAGGCTGTTAAGGGCGTGTCCCTGGCCGGCGAAAGCGCTTACTACGCCAACGCTATCAAGGCTCAGCCCAAGTCCTACTTCCACCTCTACGACCACCACGCTCAGGCTGGTAAGGCCGTGTGGCGCAACAACGGCGACTCCTTCAACCTGCCCGGCGGCACTTTGCGCTGGAGCGAAGGAGACTCCTTCTGGAGCACCGAAGTAGGTAACTTCTGCTCAGAGATGCGCCCCATCGGCGTAGTTCGCGGTCAGAACGCTGACGGTATCTTCTAAAAGAAACCTTCTTCCTTTCTACGACGACGCAGGCAATGCCTCAAGATTTTCTTGGGTATTGCCTGCGTCGTTTGCATATGTAAAGCTGACCAAATCCGACTTTGAGAGTATGTGCACAATTTTCTCAGGATATTTTAAGGAAAGGTCATTTTTACGCGAAATTTCGCGCTTTTTATAGAGATCATACAAGTTTTGCCGCTTTTCTTTGGCTCAGATATAGTTCTTGGTGTTGATAGGAGTTAAGACATCAGATCAGCTTAGGTTGTCAACATCGTGCCCTTACGATGGCGACAGGCTTTGATTCGCGGCTACGCATCTTTCCCCAGGTGCGTATCCAGGTCAAGCAAAGCTGCTCTGCGGCCTTCAACTGGATGAGGCTTGCCATCCATTAAATTGCAGGCCATCCCCGACTTGCGTCGGAGCGGACTGTGCCTCACCCCTTTCCTATTGTCCGCTCCGGCGCGTTCCCGTATTCAAGCCCGTTTGCGCATGTCAATGAGTGGGCAGCGGCTTAAATCTAGGCGTACATTGATCCACTGTTCTACTTCTAGAGGCTCACTAGTGCGTAGTGTGAGCGGATCTGCTGCGGCCGCCTCCAAACTGGCTTGTACCAGGTAGCTACCTTGGCTCATAGTCACTGATTCGACGCCGGCCTGCGCAACCCCATCCCCTAGGCTTGCGTCAGCGGGGGCTAGCGACCAAGCCCCTGGTGCAGGGGCGAGGATCTGCCCGGGCTCTAGCTTTAGCGGCAGCTCCAGGGCCGTGACGGCGTCGGCATCCAAGAAGGGACCAAAACCCAAAAAGCGGGCCACCTGCACGCTGGCAGGGTCAGCCCACAACCCCTCAGGAGTGTCCAGGCGAAGCAGGCGCCCACCAGCCATAATGCCCACCAGGTCAGCCACTCGCATGGCTTCGTCTTGATCGTGGGTGACGTAAATGGCGCTGGTGCCACGCTTGCGCAAAATACTGCGGATGTCGCGTGCCAGTCCTTCACGCAGTGAGCGGTCAAGCGCTGAGAGCGGCTCATCTAGCAGCAGCAGGCGCGGGTTGGGGGCTAGGGCGCGCGCCAGGGCCACGCGTTGGGCTTGCCCGCCTGAAAGCTCGGTTACTGGCGAGTTTGCGTAAGCACTCATGCCCACCAGTTCAAGCATTTGGGCCACTACCTTTTCAGAGTGGCGCCCCACCCCGTAGGCCACGTTTTCGGCCACGCTCAGGTTGTTGAACAGCTGGCCGTCTTGGAACATCAACACGAATCCGCGCTTATGCACCGGCATTTGCAACACTGATTCACCCGCGTAGCAGATATCGCCACCACTGACGTCCACCAGCCCGCCCACCGCGCGCAGCAGTGTGGATTTGCCGCTGCCACTGTCTCCTAGTAGGGCTAGGGTTTGTCCGGGGGCTAGGTTTAGGCTCACATTGGCGACGGCGTCGACGTCGCGCCCGGGGTAGCGCACCCGCAGGTTTTTTATTTCTAGCTGTGCGCTGGTGGAAGTGGGCGCAAAACTGTTGGAGGCCGCCGGCGCTGAGCCCGCAGACACCAAAGCAGCAGGTGAGGACCCAGATACCGGGTCTTGGGATGCGCGCGGTAAGGCTTGTTGACGTCCCTGTGGAGTATCGGGCTGGTCGGACTCTAGTTGGCCAGAGCTGCGCTGCGAAAAAATACCTTTTAGATTCATAATCAATCCTTATTAATTGCGCTGGTGGTGCGCTTCCTGCCCACGCCTGACCTGTGGCTGCCGGCAGTCTTTTGGCCGACCATCCCCTTGGCGCTGGCGGAATTATTTGCGCCCACGCCTGGCCTGCGACTGCCTGGCTTGCGACTGCCTGGCCTGCGGGTAGTGGCGCGGCCTTGCAGATACTCGCAGATCAACATGATTGAGGCACTACCTAGAGCCAATACCACTGCACCCGCAATCGCCATACCCTGATTTACGGCACCCGGGCGGCTAATTAGCTGGGCCACCACCACCGGCAGGGTAGGGCTTTGCGGGCGAGCCAGGAATGAGGTGGCCCCAAACTCGCCCAGGCTTGTGGCCAGGGCAAAGCCTGCGGCTAAACCACCGCTACGCCACAGCACCGGCCCATCCACGCTGGCGATCACCCGCCCCGGCCCAGCCCCCAGGGAGGCTGCGGCTTCGCGTTGGCGTGGATCAATTCCCCGCAGCGCCGGCACCAAAGTGCGCACCACCAGCGGCACTGCCACCACAGCTTGAGCTAGCGGCACAATCCACCAAGATTTAGTTAAGGCCAGCGGCGGGCGCGCCAGGGTGATTAGGAAACCAAAACCCACAGTTACCGCACTAACCCCCAGCGGCAGCATGAAGAAACCATCTAGCCACACCAGGCCATGCTTAGCCCAGGTGGAGTGCGGTTGGCGTGAAACCACTAGGGCAATACACACCCCCACTGCCATGGCGATAGCCCCAGCGGTTAGGGCTGTGCGCAGCGAGAACCAGGCGGATTGTTCTACGCTCACCAGCAAAGCTGGGGTGGCTTGCGGGTTAAACAGATCCAGGTAGTTGGCCAGGGTCCACTGACCGCTACGTTTAAATGAACGCACCAGCAGCGAGGCTATCGGGGCCACCAGCAGGCCACCAATCAACGCCGTCGTGACCGCAATAGCCGGCAGGTCACGCCAGGTAAGGGCGCTAGCAGGTACCTGCCCCACCCAGTCGCTGCGCGCCCCAAAGCGGCGTCGGGCCCGCTCAGCAACCAGCAAACAAGCCGCCACCAGCACAATCTGGGCAACCGAAAGCACGGCGGCACCACGCAAATCAAGGAACTGGGCGGTGAGCACGTAGATTTCAGTTTCAATCGTGCTCACCCCGCGCCCACCAAGCACCAGCACCACCCCATAAGCGGTGCAGCAGTACAGGAAGGTCACTGAGGCGGCCGCCGCGATCATGGGCGCCAAGCGCGGCAAGGTGATAGTGAAAAACACTCGTGCAGGCCCGGCTCCTAAACTGGCTGCCGCCTGGGCGGGACGGGGGTCCAGCTGCGCCCAGAAGCTACCCACTTGGCGCAGTATGAAGCCGTAGTTGAAAAACACCATGGCGGCAATAACCGCCTGTGAGGTGCCATCTAAGCCCAGTGATTCTAGCCAGCCGCCCTTGGTTAGCAGCGAATGGAAGGCCACCCCCACAGCCACGCTCGGCAGCACGAAAGGCACAATCACCAGCGCTTTTAGCAGCCCCACCCCCACAAAACGACGGCGGTAAAGCAGGTGCGCCCCGGGCAGGGCGGCAAGTGCACTAATTCCCGTGGCCCAGGCGGCCTGGTACAGGGTTTGGCCCACCACGCGGCTGGTGCGTTCGCGCAGGAACACTTCGCCCACCCCAGCCAGGTCAAGGCGGCCGTTATCAAGCAGGCCACGCATCACCAAACTAGCCACTGGCCAGGCAAAAAACAGTCCCAGGAAACCTAGTGGCAAAGCTATTGCCAGGCTCCAGGCCAGTTTTTGGCCTAAGGTTATGCGCGGCCCGCTGCGCTGGGGCCCATCGGACTTGCCTGCGCTGCGCTGGGACCCATCGGACTTGCCTGCGCTGCGCTGGGGCCGGCCTTGTTGGGGCCGGGCTTGTTGGTCCCAGCTTTGGATTTTTTCTGGCTCGCCGCTCACTTGCCGACGGCGCTGGCCCACAGTTTGAGCCACTGTTCACGCTCCGCCGCGATCTTGGCAGGGGCAACCTCTACCGGCTTTTTGGCCAGCGGGCCGAACTTAGCCAGCGCCTCGGGCAGCTGCACGGATGAGTCCACCGGGTACATGTACATCTTCTTGGGAATGTCTGCCTGCACATTTTTAGACAGCATCCAGTTAATGAAGGCCTGACCACCTGCCGGGTTGGCGGCCCCCTTGAGCACGCCGGCGTATTCCACCTGACGGAAAGCGGTGTCTAACAGGGCTGCGGTGGTGGTGGAGGCGCCGTCTTTGCTGACCGTGTAGGAGGGCGAGGAGGCATAAGAAACCACGATCGGATAGGCGCCCTTACCCTCACCAGCACTGAAATCGGTGTTGTAGGCCTCGGTCCAGCCTGAGGCGATCTTGGTGCCACCTTTAACCAGGGCCTTCCAGTAGTCGCTGAACTTGTCGGCCCCAAAGTGGCCTACCGTTGCCAGCATCCAGGCCAAGCCGGGGGTGGAGGTGGTGGGGTTGATGGCCACCAGCAGCTTGGCGTATTCAGGTTTGGCTAGATCCTCAAAGGTCTTGGGCGCAGCCAAGTTATGGCTGGCAAAGTAGGTTTTGTCGATGTTGATGGCCACGTCACCCATGTCGATGGGCACCAGCGCACGGTTGTTGTCTACCAGGTACTTTTCGGCGCTTTCCGGAATGGTGTCCACGGTGCGGTCTTTGTCGATCACGCCTTGAGATAGCAGGCGGGAGGCGTAGGTGTTGTCCACGCCGAAGCACACGTCACCTTGGGGGGCGTCCTTGGACAGGATCAGCTTGTTGACCAGCTCGCCGCCGTCGCCACCATCCACGATTTCCAGCTTCAAACCACTGGTTTTCTCAAATTCTTTCTTGAGATTGTCAGAAACCTGGAAAGAACTGTGGGTTACCACCGTGACTTTTTTGGAGTCAGCCTTGGTGTCTTGCCCACATGCCGCCAGCGTGGCCGCGCCGGCCAGGGCGAGCGCGCCACCAATTACTCCACGACGAGTTAGCACGTGACTAGTTAACATTGCTTCTATTTCCTCCTGCTTGAGCTGGAGGGGAAGAGAGCCCGACTCCCTTACGCCGGTATTACCCGGATCAGGTTCGAGGGTCTGCGCCAAGCGCACTCTCAGCACCGCTGCGGTGCTCCCCTGGGGTTTGCATTTACATGGTACTAGTTATTGCCGCGTTTTACGGCCTCTAGCATCAGCTGGGCCACGTCCATAACCCGCACGTCTTCAGCGCCTTGGCTGGCCACGCCGTCGGAAAGCATGGTGGTGCAGAAAGGGCAGGCAGTGGCCACGATTTTGGCCCCCGTATCTAGAGCTTCACGAGCGCGGGTGGCTGCGATGCGAGTGCCGATGGTTTCTTCCATGAAGGCGCGCGCACCGCCGCCGCCACAGCAGAAGGCACGTTCGTGGTTGCGCGACATTTCCACCTGTTCAGCCCCGGTTGCGGCCAGCAGTTCACGCGGTGGAGAGTAGATCCGGTTGTGTCGCCCCAGGTAGCAGGCGTCGTGGTAGGTGACTTTGGGGGTTAGGCTCAGCTGCAATCCTTGCGTTGCAGCGGGCTTTTCCGACGCCGTCGCCAAATCCGCCTGGGGGCTCGCTGCTGATTCTGCACGCGCCGGGGCATTTTCCGACGCCGCTACCGACGCCGTCGCTGCCTGCTGCACGGACGCCGTCGCCGCTGTGGGGGCCACCGGCTTTAGGCGACCTTCACGCACCAACTGATTTAGCAGTTGGGTGTGGTGCAGCACCTGATAATTGCCGCCCACCTGCGGGTATTCACGTGAAATAGTGTTGAAGCAGTGGGCGCAGGTAACCACAATGCGCTTGGCGCCAACCTCGTTTAAGGTTTCAACGTTTTGCGCAGCCAAAGTTTGGAACAGGATCTCATTACCGGCGCGACGGGCGGGATCACCAGTGCAGGATTCGCCGTCGCCCAAAACCGCGAAAGAAACCCCAGCAATATGCAGCAGCTCAGCCACCGCGCGGGTAGTTTTCTTGGCGCGATCCTCATAGGCACCAGCGCAGCCCACCCAGAACAGGTAGTCCACTTCACTGGCGTCTTCCACATCCACGCCCACCACGGGCACATCAAATTCCAGGCCCTTAGCCCACTCTAGGCGCTTACGCGCAGGCAGACCCCAAGGATTGCCTTTAGATTCAAGCTTGCGGAACATTTGCCCAAGTTCCTTGGGGAAAGCCGACTCCATCAGCACCTGGTTGCGGCGCAGGTCAATCACGCGGTCAATATGCTCAATATCCACCGGGCACTGATCCACGCAGGCCCCGCAGGTGGTGCAGGCCCACAGGGCAGCCTCGCCAATCACCGGGCCAACCAGCGGGGCGGGTTTGGTGGCCACGCCAGTTTCCGACGGCGCTGCTTTGGCCTGTAGCAGTGCCCCCAAAATGTCTTGGGTGTGGGCACTGTTTTCAGCCAGGCCCAGTGAGGTGTTTACGCTCAAACCATCACGCACCCCCAGGTGCACTGGGCGCTGAGCTAGCTGCTGGCGGCTAACCTCTTCAGGCTCCACCCCCAGCTGCTGGGCAGCGGCAATGAAGGGGGCCACGGCGGCGTGGTGGTCACGCAAAGCCAGGGTGAAAAGCTTGGGTGAAAGCGGCTTGCCGGTGTTCCAGGCTGGGCATAGATCCTGGCAGCGGCCGCATTCCGTGCAGGCAGAAAAGTCCGCTAGAGCTTTCCAATGGAACTGCTCGATCCGGCTAACCCCAAAGTTAGGTTCGGCGTCGGACTCTTCAAGCTCATCGAGTAAATCGACAGTTAAGGGTTTGCCGTCCACAATCATGGGCTCAAGCGGACCCAAAGCGGAGGTGCCGTCGTCGTGCTTGCGGGCGTAGATGGTGATAAAAGCCAGGAAACGGTGCCAGGCCACGCCCATAGACGGCTGCAAACCCACAATCACAAACCAGGTCATGGAGCACAGGATCTTAACCAGCGCCAACACCGCAATGACGTTAGCCAGCGTATCTGGATTGGCCCCCTGACCCAGCGGGCGACCTAACCAACCAAAAATCGGGAAATGCACCCAGCTAGCCGACTGCTCGTGCTGGGTGGCGCTAAGCCAAGCCGATTCGGCCACGCGCAGCAAATCTACGCAGCCCACTACGGCCACAATAGTGGCCTCCACAAACCGTGCCTGCCAGCGGGTTGAGCCGGTAAAACGCGACTTGCGGCCATGGGCGGTGTTAACGCTACGCACCACAATCAAGCCAATAATGGCGATCGTGGAGGCTAAAGCAATAAATTCAACAAGCCATTCCCAGGGCGGAAAATGCCCGATTAGCGGCAGCGCCCAGTCGGGGCTAAAAATCTGCGCATAGCCGGTGACCAGCGTAAAGAACAGGATCGGGAAGGAAACCATCACTAGCCAGTGGGCTAGGCGAATCCAGGGGCGGCCTTTAAAGTCCTGGTGGCATAGGACTTTAACCAGCAAAGTTTTAAGGCGCTTACCCACCGGGCGCAGGCGCTGACGGTCTACCGGGGCGCCCAGGCGGAAGCGGTTAGCGATAGTTAGGCAGGCGCGGGTAAAGAAACCCAGGCCCACTAGGGTGGCGATGACGGCTAGTGCGCCGCAGATCCACTGAATTACAGAAATATGGTTCACGCGCCCAGCCCCTGCCAGTATTGAAAACGCAGCCCGGTTAAGGGTGCTGTAAAACGCAGCCCAATTGCTGCGCCGGATTGCGTTAGGCGGTATGCCAACATGCCAGGCCCACAAACACTCATGCCTATAGCCTACCGGCAGCTAGTTACGTGCACTGTTAGCTAAGCCCGCCCCCTGGTGTGGCAAGGGCCGCGCGCTTAGGCTCTGCCAACCTAAGGGTCCACTGTACAGGCGGGGCTTGCCGGGCAAAGCAGCTGCCGGGCCAGCCAAACAGGCCTTGTTGCCAGCCCGGCCAGCGAGTGTCAGGCTTCGATCCGCTTGGGCTGGTTGTGCCCCTCGAACCAAACGGCGGCGCTACGCAGGGTGAGCTCGCGAGTAAGGGTTAGCACCGCGCCAGAAATAATGGCGAATGCAGCCAGTTCAGCCACCGCATAGGTAGCTAGTTTGGTCTGGTCGTTGGGGGCCGGGCGGCCGGTCACTGCCCGCCAGCTTAGGGAAACTACCTTGTCAGCCACGTAGCCGGAGGCGAAGGTGGCCGCCGCTGCGGTCAGCTTCCAGGTGAGGTCTTGCTTCTTGTTGCTCTTAGCCATGACTAAATTCTAGCGACGACGCCGCCCGCTCTCGACCTACTTATGGCCTCTCTTAGGGACTCTCGTCACCTGCAAGATCCAGCAAATGCGTCGCCACCAGCAATTCTAGACAGAGACAATTTAATTATCATCGATTTCTATCACTACCCACCCATTATTATCACAACTACACATTAATCTATTTAATTCACACCAGTCACACCAGAATAATTCTATAGCTCAAGATTAACTTTAGATTTTTAAATCAGTTCTTCACTACGGGTATAAATATTTACCCTAAATTAGTTTGTTTACTGTGCGCGAAACTTGGACAAAATCGCCTCGCGTAGCAGCCTAAAGATATAGACTGATCAGACCTCCCCTAAGAAGCTTTCCAATTATTAGCTAAGTGGAGGTACTTACATACTCACATCATCAAGGAAGGTGTATCAGTGCTAGACAAAAAGGCTTTCTCAAAATGGCTGCAGGCGCGGCCTAGGCTAAACATTGCCACAAGTAACGCCTCAACCACTTTCAGCCAGGATCTACCCAGCGTTACTAGCGAACCAGACATCAGCCTGGAAATTGCTAAGCAGACCATTGTTGGTCAGGCTGCACAGTTGATTCAGCAAGCCCAGGAGCTTGAGCAACAGGACCAACTGCTTGAACAGCAGGCCCAGAAGCTTAAGCAGCGGATCGCAGAACTTGAGGAAGAGACCGAAGCTCACAAGCTCGACATGGACTACATTGACGAGCTGGACGCCCAAAAATGGCAGATTGAGCAGGAACTAGCAGAAGTAAAACAGGAGCTATTTGACGCCAAGGAGTTAGCTACCAGCCAAGCATCTGATGAGGCTCTAGTTATGGAAAACGAGCACCTAAACCAGCAGTTAGATCAGGCGCAAGGGCGGCTCAACAGCATTAAGATCGAGCTAGTCCAAATGCAGTCAGAACTAGAAAGAACTGCAAGTCAGAGGGACTACTTCCAAGGCCAAGTCAGGGTTGCTGATCAGGAACGCCTTGAGGCAGAAAAAGAACGCGATAACGCACAAAGTGAGATGCGTAAATTAAGGCAACAAGTTAACCGCCTTAAGAAATCTGGTAATCCTGTAGCTGAGCCAAACTCTAAGCTCACTAAAGATTGGTTTACCCACCCTGACCTAAAGCTTAGCGATTACGCTAGGTTTAAGCTCGATATTGAGATTTGCTGGAATACTATCGACAGCAAACTACGTGAAAATTACCCACTTAAGGATTACACCATTAAGGATGGGTTCCTTGAGGACGCTAAAGAGACGCTGCCAAACGAATATGCTCGTCTGGTACGTATCTGCACCGAGATTATCTGCGGTATTTCGCGCGCTCCCCGATCCAACAACTGGTCCGGCATTGTGGAAGTTGACCGTATTAACCGCGATGGACCCAACAACAACTGCCCGGCAGTAACCCGTCAGCAGGATGACGCTATCTCACACAAGGTTTACGTCAAGCAGAACAGCCCTGGGGCGCCGCGCTTGTACTACTGGTTGCTACCAGACCAGAGCGTAGAGCTAGCCACGATCGGTTTCCACAACGATTTCGACCCCGGCCGCTGACCAAGCTAGCCCAAGCTAGCTGCCGCCTAACCAAATTGGCCCTGCACTAGCACAGAGCCCCTGCACTAATGCAGCAGCCAATACCAACAAAACTGCGCCCGCCAAATTTTGGCGGGCGCAGGCGTATCTATTGGCGTCTATTCGCGCCCTCGGGCGCGGGCCCGACGCCAGCCCACGATAGTCACCCAAACGCCAGCTATGGCCACGCCAAAGCCCAGGTTGGTCACAATAGACAAAGTATCTAAGCGCTCTATGTGCATAGGCGGCCCCACCACCTTGGTGTCCTTAGTGTTTTGACACTTAATCACATAGGTGCCAGCAGTGGTTGAGGTAAAACTTCCCGGCGGGAACTGCGAACTGCCTTCCTTATAGGCCACCGCTTTGCCAGCTGGATCGCTCACGCTACAGCTATCAACGTCCATTGCGGCTAGAGGAGAGTAGAGCATGTAGTTAGTCTTGGCCTCCAAGGCCACCTGCCCAGACTCGGGCAGCAGCTGCCCAGCCTTAAAGAAGCTAGGGTCTCCTCCCGTCAGGTACAACACAGAACCAGCCAGGGTCACCATGGGCACCACCAGCATCATGAACACGCCGATAATAAACAGACGCCAGCGGCCGCGTTGCTTCTTCTTACGGGGTACAGCCCGGTAGACAAAACGCCCCCCGGGAGCCAGGCGATAGTGCCCAGCCGGTTCGTCGTCGTCGTTAGTAACGTTATAGCCCTCACGGACAGCCGAGCGGCCTGGAGCGCGCGTCCCCTCACCACGAGAAGACTTGCGCCCCTCATGGTCAGCGCGATCCTTATCGTCAGACCAGTAACTATAGCTTCCGGTTATGTTGTCATAGCGGTCATAAACGTGGTCAGAGCGCCCCTCATGGTCAGCGCGAACCTCACGCCCGGCCTGGCCCTCATGGCCACGCTCAGCCTCATGCTCGGCTTCGCGCTCACGCTCGCGTTCACGGGCCCGCCTAACATACTCCGCCTCAGCGGCAGCAAAATCGCGTTTAGCGGCGCGACGTTTAGCCCGACGCTCAGCTAGGCGCCGCGCTTTAGCTTCACGCTCACGCTCAGCCTCGCGAGCCTGCTTTTCACGCAGAACGGCCAGCTCCTGAGGGTTCAAACGAACCCCGTATTTGGGCTGGCCGTCCTCAGTTTGGTAATCGCTCACTTGGCCTGACGCAGCAGCTCTAGGGTCTCGCTAGCAACCTGCTCCTGCTTGACGTTAGCAACCACGTTCTCCACGAACAGGCGGCCGAGCACAATCGCAGCCACGGTGGGCAGGAAGCCCAGCAGCAAAGAGATCAGGAAGGCCACAAAGCCGTTCGAGTCACTGCCATAGCCGCCATAAATGTTGGTGCTGAAAAATACCGCCACACTCTTGGTGTTAGCAGCAGCACCCGCGCAGATCAGCCAGGTGAAGATGGCGGTGACGGTGATGGTCAGGTTAGCCAGCTTGGCGCCGGTTAGGGCAAAGGACTGCTTGAAACCAAAGTCGAACAGCGCACCAATCGGGCTGGGCTGGGCCGGGGCGGCCGGCGGGTAAGCGCCGTAGCCCTGCTGAGCGGCGTAAGCGTTGGGGTCGTAGCCAACAGCCGGAGCGCTGGCGGCCACAATCGGGTTACCGTAGGCGTCTAGCTGTACGCCGCCGGCAGCGGTCTGAGCAGAGGGGGCACCGTAGTAGGCACCTGCGGGGGCAGGGATATCATTAGCGGGAGCCGGAGCACCGTAGGGCTGCTGGGGCTGGGGAACCTGGTTGTAGTCAGTCATAAAAGTCTGCCTCCAGTTAGATTTTCTTAGGGCTTTTAACACCCAGTTATGGGTTAGCCCTGATGGACTCCCCCTTAGCCTAACTCGAAAACCTTAGTTTCGTCTGGATCCGCGTTGCACAGTGACTTGTACTTCACCATCACTACCCGCCGCAAAAACGCGCGCACCTGCGTTAATACGCCACCGCAAAATGCGATTTTCTGCCTGCAGGGCAGCGTTTTGCTCTTCGAGCAGCAAAATCCGGCGGATCCCCTCTAAGTTAATTCCGGCTTGGCTGAGAGTTTGGATATAGCGCAGTTTTTCGACGTCGCTATAGGAGTAACGCCGCCCGCGCCCGCGTGCCCGCCTGGGACTAACTAAGCCCAGGCGGTCATATTGGCGCAGCGTTTGCGGGTGCATCCCGGCCATTTGCGCGGCCACGGACACCGCATATACGGCCCGGTGGCGGGCGTCAGACTCTAGTAAGCCGATCCCCTGGCCACGGCGTTTCACTTGGATACCGCTTCTTTGAGCTTAGCGCGCGGGTCGGCGTCACCCATGGCGGCGTCGAATTCTTCCAGAGCCTTACGGGCCTCAGCAGATAGCTGCTTGGGCACCGCCACCTCCAAGGTGACTAGCAGGTCAGTGTTGCCCTTGGGGGTGTGGGCACCCTTTCCGCGCAGTCGCACCACGCTTCCCGAGGATGTGCCAGGCTTTACCTTAATCTTGCTGAAAGTGCCGTCAAAGTTAGGTACCTCAACGACGCCGCCCAGGGCAGCTTCCTTCAAGGAGATCGGTACGCTCAGACGCAGATCTTTACCGTCCTGCTTGAACACCGGGTGGGGGCGAACCTTGATGTTAACCACCATGTCGCCGGCGTCGCCGCCGTCGGTACCGGGGCGGCCTTTACCGCGCAGACGGATCTTTTGCCCGTCCTTAACCCCCGCCGGGATACGCACCTTAACGGCCCGCCCGTCAGCAGTAATTTCCACCATGGTGCCGTTGACGGCGTCACGGAATTCCAGCGTAGCGTCAGTGACTACATCCTGACCGCGCTTGGGGCGCGAGAAGCTGAAGTTGAAAGGTCCGGGGCGTCCGTCGCGGCCGCGTGTAGGCGAGGAGTAGCCGCCAAACATGTTCATCAGGTCATCAAGGTTGATGTCGGCGCCAGCCGTGCCGCCAGCGAAACCGCCTGAGCCAGCACCGCCACCAAACATGGAGCCAAACAGGTCGTTAAAGCCCGCATTGGCCCCACCTGAACCGGAGGTGAAGCGCGCACCGCCACCAGCCATAGAGCGGATGGCGTCATACTGCTTGCGGTCTTGCTCATTAGAGAGCACCGCGTAGGCCTCGCTGACCTCTTTGAACTTCTTCGCAGCCTCGGGATTGTCAGCGTTACGATCCGGGTGGTACTGCTTGGCTAGCTTGCGGTAAGCCTTCTTGATGGCGGTGGCGTCAGCGTCTTTAGCAACACCTAGTACCGCGTAAAAATCCTTAGTCATCCAGTCTTGACTGGCCATAATGTGGTCCCCACCTCCTAAATAAGGGGAAAGTCATTAATAGTTTCTGTTTTGGTTGCCGCTGTTTTTTGGCGGCTTTATTTTTTATAGCGACGGCGCAGGTAAAAGCTCACCTGCGCCGTCGTTATTTGCATGGTGCTTAGGCCGGGTTGGCGACCTGCACGCGAGCGTGGCGTACCACGCGCTCGCCGAGCATGTAACCGGGCTGGATCACCAGGTTCACCGTAGGTTCGGTAACTTCAGTGGAATCCACTGCCATCAGGGCTTCATGCAGGTTGGGGTCGAATACGTCCCCGGCCTGGCCAAAGCGGGTAAGTGAGAACTTGTCTTTCAAGATGTTCTCAATTTTGCTTCCCACCGCTTCAAAGGAACCAACCAGGTCCCCGTGTTGGCGGGCTAGTTCGATCTCATCCAAGACCGGGATTAGCGCTTCCGTGACCTGCTGAGCACCGGCTTCGCGGTGAGAGGCAGCCTGTTCGCGAGAGCGACGCACATAGGCGTTGTACTCCTGCTGCAGGTTGTACAGGTCAGCGTGAGCACGGGCCAGCTGGTCGGTGGCCTCGTCTAGCTTGACCTGTAGCTCCTGGGCACTGACCTGACCAGCCTCGGCCGCCTCCTGGGCGGCGTCGGCTGCGTCTTGGGCCGCGTCAGCCGCGTCCTGGGCAGCCTGGTTGGCGGCGTCGACGGCGTCGGTTACGTCAGCCTCAGCGAAGGCCTCGTTAACCTGGTCAGCTAGGGCCTGTAGGTCCTCGTTTGAGGGCTCAGTGCTCACTTGTTGTCCTCGTCATCAACGATTTCGGCGTCAACGATGTCGTCGTCGGCCTTAGGCTGTGAGCCAGCGGAGGCGCCGGGGAAGCCACTGCCAGCAGCGGGACCGGCCTGCTCGGAGGCGTACAGGGCCTGACCGATCTTCTGGCCTACCTCATTGAGCTTGTCCTGAGCGGTGCGTACGGCGTTGATGTCGTCGCCCTCAAGGGACTTCTTCAAGTCGGCAACAGCTGCGGAAACCTCAGAGTGGACGTCCTCGGGCAGCTTGTCCTTGTTCTCGCGCAGTAGCTTCTCGATGGCGTAAGCCTGCTGCTCAGCGGCGTTGCGGGTCTCAGCCTCTTCGCGACGCTTCTTGTCCTCAGCGGCGTGAGCTTCGGCTTCCTTGATCATGCGGTCGATGTCCTCCTTGGGCAGGGCGCTGCCGCCGGAGATGGTCATGGACTGCTCCTTGCCAGTGCCCTTGTCCTTAGCGGACACGTGCACAATGCCGTTGGCGTCGATGTCGAAGGAAACCTCAATCTGGGGCACACCGTGCGGAGCCGGGGCGATACCGGTCAGCTCAAAGGTGCCCAGCGGCTTGTTGTCGCGAGCGAACTCACGCTCACCCTGGTAGACCTGGATCAGCACGGAAGGCTGGTTGTCTTCAGCGGTGGAGAAGATCTCGCTGCGCTGAGCCGGGATGGCGGTGTTGCGCTCGATCAGCTTGGTCATGATGCCACCCTTGGTTTCGATACCCAAGGACAGCGGGGTCACGTCGATCAGCAGCACGTCCTTGCGGTCACCCTGGATAACACCGGCCTGCAGGGCGGCACCAACGGCCACAACCTCGTCGGGGTTAACGCCCTTGTTGGGCTCCTTGCCGCCGGTTAGCTGGCGGACAACGTCGCTGACGGCGGGCATACGGGTGGAGCCACCCACCAGCACCACGTGGTCAATGTCGCTGAGCTTGACGCCGGCGTCCTCAATTACCTTGTGGAACGGCAGCTTGGTGCGCTCTAGCAGGTCAGCGGTCATTTCCTCGAACTGGGCGCGGGTTAGCTTCTCGTCCAGGTGGATCGGAGTGCCGTCGGGGCCCATGGACAGGTACTGCTGGTTGATGGTGGTGCTCATGGCGCTGGACAGTTCCTTCTTGGCCTGTTCAGCGGCGTCACGTAGACGCTGCATGGCGATCTTGTCCTTGGACAGGTCTACACCGGTGTTGGACTTTACGCGGTCGATCAGCCACTTGACGATACGGTCATCCCAGTCGTCACCACCGAGGCGGTTGTCACCAGCGGTGGCGCGCACCTGAATGGTGGAGAAGCCGTCGTCGTCCTTACCAACCTCAAGCAGGGAGACGTCGAAGGTACCGCCACCAAGGTCGAATACCAAGATGAGCTCGTCTTCCTTACCCTTTTCGAGGCCGTAAGCCAGGGCGGCTGCGGTGGGCTCGTTGACGATACGGTCAACCTTGAGGCCGGCAATGGTACCGGCATCCTTGGTGGCCTGACGCTGAGCGTCGTTGAAGTAAGCGGGGACGGTGATAACCGCGTTGGTGACGGGCTCACCCAGGTAAGCCTCGGCGTCGGCCTTTAGCTTGGCCAGGATGAAGGCTGAAATCTGCTGGGCGTTGTAGTCCTTGCCGTCAATGTTCACCTTCCAGTCAGTGCCCATGTGGCGCTTGACGGAGGAGATAGTGCGGTCAACGTTGGTTACAGCCTGACGCTTGGCGATGTTGCCAACCAGAATCTCGGGCTTGGCGTCAGGGCCGGTGGCCTTAGAGAAAGCTACTACTGAAGGGGTGGTACGGCCACCTTCGGCGTTAGGGATGATGGTGGGCTCCCCGCCCTCAAGGACGGAGATAGCAGAGTTGGTGGTTCCTAGGTCAATACCCACAGCGCGTGCCATTGTGTGCTCCTTAGTTTGTTCTGTCTGTAATGTCTTTACTCAAGTATTCAAGTTGAGCCACTGGCTGTCAACTCTCTTCTTGAGTCCACCTAGCTCAACTTTGCTAGGGGGCGAATCATTCCCACTATTTGATGTGATCTGGCCCACTTTAAACTTTATGTCTTATCCTGAGCTCGTGGGCCCAGCCAAAGACTCCCCCTCACCACCAAACTCACTGTCAGCTGCTTGGCTAGACTCACGCCGAAAGTTAGGGCGTGGGCACCGCTGGTTTTGGTCTTCACTAACCGCCATTAATTCCGGCCCTAGCTGGCACCGCGCCGCGCGTTGGACTGCCACTGTATGCGTCGGACTACTTGGTTGCGCCCTAATTCTGGGGCCTTCCCAGGCTACTTTGGGTTTGCTCGGGGCCCAGTGCGCCAATGTTGGGCGTGAGGAGCCACTACGACGACGCACCGTCTCTATGGTCATTAACGCCCTGGTCTCCCTAGGGTTTTTCTTCTTAGGTTGGTACACAGCCCCTTACCCTTGGCTTGTGCCCCCGTTAATTACGGCCATGACTTTTTCGACTGTATGGGTGTGGCATGCCCTAATGGTGGGCCCACCAGGGCCTACAAACACGGTGTTCGCCGGGGCCTATGGGACTTACATGGCCTCCACCCATTCAAGCGCACTAGAAACAATCGTTTCGGTTAACTCCGTGGCGTTCTTATTTGCTGCTTTAACCTCGATTGCTTTGATTGCCTGGCACCCCAACTCCCCTGCTCGTGAGGCTATCGCTACCGCCGAGGCCGCCGTCGCCGAATATGAAGCCAGCTTTGACAAGCCCCAATATGAGCGCGGACCGCAACGCTCAGCCGCCTATAGCGCGGTGAATGAGGCCTGGTACACCCTGCGTAGTGCCCACACCGCCAACGAGCGCCCCCACACTGCCGCCTCACGTCAGCTGCATTCGCGCCTGCGTCGCCTGCATCGGCGCCTGGTGTTGGGGCTGCAAAGCGAGTCTTTCCCCGCCCAAAACCAGGCCACCGGCTCACATTTTTTACGCACTCCTCTAGGTCGGCCTCGCCCAAGCTACCTGCTGCGGCGGGCTTTCCATAAGGGCTCTCGCCCCTGGTTAACGGCCGTGCGGGCACTGATCGCGGTACTACTGGCCACCACCTCCATGTTTTTTTCGCCAACTGCACACACTTCTTGGGCGGTACTTAGTGCCCTGATCGTGCTACAAAACGGCACTAGTCGCATGGACATGTCAGTGCGGGCACTGCATCGCATAGTTGGCACCGGCCTGGGGTTGATTAGTGCTTTGGCAATAATGACGCTGGGGCTGGAGCCGTGGACCAAGCTGGTAATTATTTTTATCTGCCTGCTGGGAATGAACCTGACGGCGCAGCGCAACTATGCGGTGGCGGTTTTCTTTATCACCACCTACTCGATGCAGATGCTGCCACCCACTGCCCACTACTCCACTTCACTGCTGTTTGCTGACCGCCTGCTAGAGACTTTGGTGGGGGCAGCTACGGCCCTGGTGGCGATTTGGCTGGTAGGCCGCCACGCTCCGGTTTTGTTGGTGCGGCGCCAATACCGCGCGGTTTTGCGGGCTATTACGGCTGTTCTCGACGACGCCGCTCGCGCCGAGGTGGATACTTTGCAGGCCTCTACGCACCGCCGCAACCTGGCTTTTGAGCTGTCTCAGTCCGGTACGGTTTTGGCTGGAGCCAGGGCCGACGATGCCGCTAGCCTAGTGGGCTGGCATGAGTTATCGCGGGAAATTTCCCGGTTTGGTTTTGACGTGTTGGCTTCTGTATGGCGCAAATCTAGCGCTGGCCAGGCCCAACAGGCCCAGCTGGCGGCTGCCCAGGCGGCGCAGAATCTACGTGATTTTGTGCGCGACCTACCCCCGCTTTCAACCACCAATATTGATACTGCCGCGCTAACTAAACGGGTTGGCTTGGCGCGCGCCTTATACCTGGCAGATGCCTAAAAATAGAAAGCAGCAAGCTATACAACTTACTGCTTTCTGATTGCTATGTTATACCAGTATTTTACCGGGCAGGCATTTGTGCCGAAAAATAATGGTTATAGCGGCGTAAGGAGTTAGAAAATTACTTCTCGTCCTTGTGTACGGCGTTCTTAACGCCTTCGATTGCGCCCTCTACAGAGTCCTTGACGTCCTCAACAGCGCCCTTAACCTTGTCAGCGAACTTTTCCGCAGCGCCTTCAGCTTCCGTCTTCTTGTCGCCGGTAACCTTACCCACAACTTCCTTGGCTTCAGCCTTGGCCTGGTTGATGCTGTCCTTGATCGACATAATCGTACTCCTTTTTAGATGGTAGTTAGCTTTTAGGATAATATTTTTGGAGAAAAATTGTTAGGATTTTTTCCCAAAGAATAATACGACTATAGCGATAACAATTACTGCACCCAAGATGGAGGGAATTAGAGCCTTACCAGCCAGGGCCGGACCCCAGGTACCAAACAGTCTTTGACCCACAAATGAGCCTATTAAACCTGCGACAACGTTGGAGAGTATCCCCATCGAGCCGCCTTTTCTAGTAATCACACCTGCAACAAAACCTATAAAGCCACCAACAATAATTGACCAGATCAAAATTCCACTCCATTCGCACTATTTATGTGGAAAACGTTTACTTTCAACCAACACTACGACAGACACAGTTTCATATAGTCTCTATGCAGCATCTATTCGAGGTAGATTGGCAATCAAAATAAAATATGCTGTGCAACACCTGCGATTGTCAGCATAACAGAGTGCTGGCAACACGATCAATAGGTCATAAATATTAAGTTGACCAGATAGTTAGCATTGACCAGATAGCTAGCAGCGGTTGCAGCGCAACTTAATGCTAGGGCTGTTGGTTTGGGTCTGGGCCGGCCTTAGCGGCAGCGTTAGCAACTAGCTGCCAAGGACCTAAGTTTAGTGGCCTAGATACCCGCACTATCAGGTCTTGCCCCTCGATTAAGCATTGCTTGATGCTAGCTTGGTTATCACTGGCTACCCTGCCGGCTTGTTGGCAAGGCTGCGCTCCACCGGCAGCTAGCGGATCATTAAGTGCTTGAGCACCAGCCAGGGCGGCCAGGTCAGCTGCGCTTTGAGCTTTAGCGGCGCCACTATAGGCCGCCGCCACTAGGGCGATTACCCCAGAAAGCAGCAACGCTAAAGCGATTAAAGCCAGTGACAGTACCGTGCCAGAGCCCTGCTCCCAGCTGCGGGCTTTGTTTTGACCAGGCTGGTTCATGGCTGCTCCCGTGGGGCGCAGGCGGTGGCTCGAATGGTCCAACCCAGCATGTTTAGGATGGGTGGCAGTGACACGCTGGCCTGCGCACATTCTCCACTAACACTGATTTGGGCCGCGCCATAAGCCCTAGCCGCTGCCGCATAGGGGTCCTCACCGGCCAGCTGCGCCCTGGCCGCCGCATTGGCTGCGCCCACTGCCCGCACCTGTCTGACGCCTACAGCAGCCAAGCCCAGCACTAGTGCTAGCACAGCTATAACTGCTGGCAAAGTTAAGGCTAGTTCAGCGGTAACCATGCCCCGGCAGTTGCAACTAGCCCTGCCGGCGCAGGGGTGGGCGCAGCTTCGCCTGCGCCCACAGCGCACACCTAAACCCTGGGGAGCGGTGGCGGCGCAAGTATTTAAGGGCTTGCGCCGCCACCTTGGCATAAGCTGTAGGCGGCCGTTTAGTCCGCCCAGGCCCATCAGGACACGCTCAGTGCGCTAGAGAGCAGCGACTCGATCATTGGGCGTAGCCCACCAGAGCGAATAATCGCCAGTAGCAGCCCCGCAAACGCTGCGGCTGCCACCGTGCCAATGGCGTACTCGGCTGTGGCCATACCGGCTTCAAGATCTAGGCGCTTATCGCCCTGAGCGCCGCCTTCGGGCTTACCTTCAGGCTTGCCTTCACTCTTAGCACACTTGGTCTCCACAGCCTCCTTTGCCTCCTTGGCCCCCTTGAGTGAGTCACTGCCAGGTGCCAAAGACGCAGGCGGCCGCTCGTGTACCTGCTCCATGGTTTCCTCCTTTTGCCCCAGTTTGGGCAGTTTTAGTTGGATGGGCAGCCTGGTTGGCCAGCCCGTAAACAGTTTGTGGCGCCTTGGCTAGCGCCTGCTTGCAGCCTGTGGATAGGGGCTGTAGGGGTAAATTTGTTCCCCACCTGTGCTCAAAAAAGCATCAGCGATGACGCCGCCAGCAGAGCGCGAGGCACCAGAAAACCTACAGCTCAGGAAAGCTCAGGGAACAAGGCGTGGTTGCCGGGGAGCCAGCAGAGGCATCAGCAGCTGGCAGCGTCACTTGTAAGCACAGCGGCAGCTGCAAAGAGAACAGGCGAAAGAGAGCAGACGGGCTGCGGATCAAAAGCCCCACCGGCAAGATTCACGCAGATGCGGGGCTTGTGGGCCGGGGCGCCAGCGGCCGGAGGCACGGCAGTCTTTGCCGGAGCGCCAATCTGAGCCGGCGCACCACTCAGTTGGGAGTTTCAGCCAATTAGGTGGCAGTAAGTCAGTTAAGTGGGGCAACCAGTTAGGCGCCGGCAAGCACGCTGCGGCCCAAATAAACCACGGCCGGCACAATCGCCAACAAAATAAAGGCCGGCAAATGACACAGCCCCAGCGGCAACACCAGCCGTACCGCCAACCGGTTAGCATCCGCGCTAGCCTGGCTTTCACGCTGATCACGCAGAGTTTGCGCCCAAGCTTCAAGCATCGGTAGCGGATTGGCCCCAACTAGCCAGGCCGGCGCTAAACATTGACTAAGTGCCTTATAACCAGCCCGATTTGGCGCAGCCAGGCTCCAAGCTTCATCCCAACTCGCCCCAATTTCCAACGCCCGCGCCACAAACCCAAAATCCTTGATTTCGCAGGCAAACCCCAGCGCCTCCAGGCACCTGGGGATACTGGCGCCACTATGCAGCGCCGCGCCGCACAGATCCAGCAGTAAGGCGTCGTCGAACTGGTTAACTTCCTCCTGAGCACGCCCCACCATACGGGAAGTAACCAGACGCCCCACACACAAAAACCCTAGCCCACCCAGAGCCGTAATGGTGCCCAGGGCACCGTCGAGCCAAAACTGCCACACCTGTACCCCTAAAAGCGCTCCTAAAGCTACCCCCACCAGCGGCAAAGCAGCCAACATGCGGGCCGTGGCCACCGGCGCCGCCAAAGCCGCATAACGTTGCTGCGCGCCGCGCGTGGCCTGCGTGATCATACCGGCCACCTGCCCTAACACCTGCGCCAGGGGCGAGCCCAGACGCTGAGCCAAACGCTGCCCCGCCAGAGCCGATCTAGCCGCGAGCGCATTGACCCCCGCCTGTTGGCGCCGACTTTGCCCCAGCCACCAGGGGGTTTTGGCCGCAATCAAGCTGTGTAGGTAGAGGCTTTCGCCCGCCTGGTTGAGTTGGCTGGGCGCCCCGGCCTCGGCTAGGGCTTGGCTCCAGGCTTGGGTGGGCATCTGTCCGCCGGTAAGTCGCACCGACACCTGCACTAGCAGCATATTTAGTGCCACTGGCGGTTTACGTTTAGGTAGGGCCGGCAGTTGCCTGGGGTGAGGCCGGCGTAGGGGTGCCCACCAGCACCAAGCCACTAGGGCCAGCAAGCTGGCTAGTAAAAGCGGGTGGGTTTGGATTACTGCTGCGATGGCGCTAAACGCTACTGTCAGGGCGCTCGCGGCCAAGGTAAGCAGGGCGTCGATGGCTTTACAGCTGGCGGCGCCTAGTTTGGCTAGTGTTTCTAGTAGCTGCCAGGCCATGGTTAGCTGCCTAGGGCTTGCTCTAGCGCTGGCCCAAGGCGCCGCCGCAGTAGTTCTAGGCCGGCACCTGACCCTAGCTGCCCATCATCATTCCAGGTCAGGGCATCTTGGCAGATTAGTTCGCCGCCTTGGCGCCATAGCACCGCTAGGCTGCGTACTCGCCGCGTACCTTGCTGGCGTTCTAGGTGTATTACTGCGTCTAGGGCGCTGGCTGCCTGCAGGTTTAGGGCTTGGGGGGTTAAACCGGCCAGGGCTCCTAGGGCGGCTAGCCTGGCGGGCACATCCACTGCGCTGTTGGCGTGGAGTGTGGCCCAGCCTCCCTCATGGCCGGTGTTGAGGGCGGTGAGTACGTCGGCTACTTCACCGCCGCGACATTCGCCCAAAATGAGCCTGTCTGGCCGCATTCTTAAGGCGATTCGCACCAGTTCACTCATATTCACCCCGCCGGCGCCCTCCACATTGGGGCGGCGCTCTTGCAGGTAAACCACGTGTGGGTGGTTGATGCGCAGCTCGCGGCTTTCTTCAATGCACAGCAGCCGCTGTTGGGGCTCAGCTAGGGCCACTAGGGTGGCTAGCAGAGTGGTTTTGCCGGTGCCGGTAGCCCCGCTGATCAGGCAGTTTGCCCGTTTTTTGACCAGTAGTTCCAGCACTTTTTGCATTCGTATGTCAAACATGCCCGCCTGGTGTAGCTGCTCAATGGTGAAGGCTTTGGAGCGGAAGGCGCGCAGGGAAATCAGGGTGCCACAGGCGCTGACTGGTTCGAGCACTGCGTGTAGTCGACTGCCATCGCCCAAGGTGCCGTCCACTACTGGGCTGGCTTGGTCTAGGCGTTTAGCGCAGCTGGCGGCCAGGCGCACCGCTAAAGCGCGGGTGTCTGCCTCGCTCCAGCCTAGCGGTAGTGGGGCGCGTAGCAGCCCTTTCCCTCTATCTACCCACAGTTGGCAGCCGTTAAGCAGTACGTCAGTGACGACGTCGTCGTCTAGGTAACGCTGTAAGGGACCAGCCCCAGCGATGTCCTCATAAACCCCAATGGCCATGTCCGCCATGGTTTGGGTGTCTGCCACGGGGGTAGTGGCCATGGCTTGGGCCCAGCCTTGGCCACTGGCAATGGCGCGCCGTAGCCGCCCACCCCAGTTTTCCCAGCTAGGGGCGTTTTCGTGGGGAAGGTATCGGCCAGGCAGGCTGCTTTGGGGAGGCTTTAGGGTGGGGCTGTTCTTGCTCGGGGGGTTCCCCTGGCAGGGGTTTTCGTTGAAAACGTCGACGTTAGTCATTTTTTCCCCTTTTGTGCCCAAAAGTTAGGGTTGAGCGCCCAATTAGCGAGGCGCGCCCCCACTTTTTTCTCTGCCCGCTTTAGCCGTAGCGGGTCTAAACCCAGCTGTAGACGCTGGGTTAACTCACGCCGATTAGGCAGGGTACACACCACCGGGGCGCCCACCAGCCGGGCTATTTCTTGGCTGGTTAGGTCTGCTCCCTGCTCTCGTAGGGCTAGGGCGCCTAAACCTGGGCGTACTTCTTGCAGCCAGCCGCGTGCAGCTAGGGCCGCGCGGCGGGTCAGGTCACTTACCAGCAGCACGCGCACAGCTTCGAGCTCATCCCAGGGCAGGTGCGCCAGTTGCAGCGCCGGCAGATCCACCACTGTTAACTGGCAGGTGGTGCGTAGGGAGTAGATAGCTTGGCTCATTTGCTGCCAGTTTTTAGGGCCGCCTTGGCCACCACTGCCAGCTAGCACCTTCACGCCGTGATATTTCCCCAGCCCCCGCACTAGTCTTTGGGGCCATAGCGGCGACTGATTTTTAGGCAGCTGACCCCAGCTAGCGCCCTGGCAGTAGGCACTTCCCAGATATAGGTCCAGGCCACCGTAGGGGTTGGCGTCCACCAGGGCCGCATCCACCGTAGCCTGCGCGGCTGGCGAGCCAAAGCCTGGCCCCTGCGGCTGCGAATATGTGTCTTGGTCTCGACGCCGAGCTGGCTGCGACGCCTCACCGCCACGGATTAGCTCTCTCCCAGCCCACGCCAGTAGCGCGGCGCTATAGGTGGCCCCAATGCCGCCCACCGCCCCACACACAAACACCACCTGGCCAAGCTGGCTAGCCTGTTTACTTAGCAGCACCCGGTATAGCCGCTCCACCTGGGTGGGTAGGTTCAGTTCTATTAGCTCGACGGCGTCGGCGCGCCCCTCTAACTGGTCCAGTAGGCCCCGGGCCCGGCCGGCTAAACCCGGCTGGCACACTCCCAGGCAGCTTTGTAGACAGTTTTGGCTAAGGTAAGCGAACTGGCCGGCCATATGTAGCGCATCAACCCCATTAACCCCGCCGCTACCCTGGCCCGCAGCTTGCATGGGTACCTGGATGAAAGCATCCACGGCAGCGATCTGCAGGTGGCAGCGCAGCTGCTCTAAATACTCAAGGGAACCAAACCCCAACACCAAGGGGCCTACAGCCCCGCCAGCGCCGGGCCTGGACTGATAAGCACTTGTTGCCTCAACGCCACCGCCAGCGCCGCTGTTACCAATGTCAGGGGCTCTAGGGGCCGGCGCGCTTAACTCGACACTTAAAACCATGCGCAACACCATGCCCCCAGCCAGCCCCAGGGCGCCGCCAGGCTGTGGATAAAAAACATGAGGTAAAAAAGTTATCCACCTGTGGATCAACTCGGGAAATTTTCAGCTTGCGCTTTTACACTTCATAACACAACTCCTGGAACTCCCTAATGCCGAGGTAACCGCGTGTTTAAAACCCAATTGCGCCTGAAGCAGCCCAGCTCGCGCCGCGCAGGCAGCCCCAACACTGCCCCCAAAACCGCCACCCGCTGGCTACGCCCAGCCCTGGCCACACTAACCACCCTGATGCTAGGCACCGCCGCCCTAGCCCCCACCAGCCCCGCACAGGCTGGAGTTTTCAGCAAAGACCCCAACGGCGACGTCGCCCGCCCCTTCTACTACAACTCCGCCACCCTAGACGGCACCCCGGGCAAGCTACTGCGCCAAGAAGCCGCCGTCAGCGGCATCAACACCCTGGGGATCAGCAAAATTGGGCCCTACAAAGCCCAACGCATCCTCTACTCATCCAAAAACCGCACCGGTAAAGACATTGCCGTCAGCGGCATCGTGATTGAACCCAAACGCGCCTGGAGCGGTAAAGGCCAGCGCCCAATCATCGCCTACGCCCCGGGCACACAGGGCATCAGCGACGACTGCGCCCCCTCCTGGAACATCGCCAACTCCATCGGCGACTATGAGCAGCTGTTCTTCAAATCCTTCCTGGCAAAAGGCTACGCCGTAGTAGTCACCGACTATGAAGGTCTAGGCACCCCCGGCGCCCACACCTACATGGACCGCGTCTCCCAAGGCCACGCCGTGCTGGACTCAGCCCGCGCCGCCACCCAGCTAAAAGGCTGGGACCTGGGCAAAAACAACCCCATCGTAATTAACGGTTACTCCCAAGGTGGCGGGGCCGCAGCCAGCGCCGCCGAACTAGCCGGCACCTACGCCCCCGAACTGAACATCAAGGGTGCAGCCGCAGGTGCGGTTCCGGCTAACCTCAGCGCCCTACCCGCCAAGCTCGACGGCGGCAAATCCGCCCTGTTCGAGCTCTACGCCCTCAAAGGTCTAACCACCAGCTACGGCGTCACCCTGCCACTGTCACCCCACGGCCAGAAGGTAATGCAGCGCGCTACCAACACCTGCGTCATGGGCGGCAGCTTCTACAGCGGCACCCGCCTATCCCAGCTGACCAGCGACGCCACCAACGTGGACCAGCTCATGGCGCAAGAGCCCTACCGCACCATGCTGGCCGAGCAGCGCATCGGTAACCTAAAGCCCACCATGCCCGTACTGCTCACCCACGGGCGCGGCGACGACGTCATCGACTACCAGGTGGGCTCCACCCTGGCCAGCGACTGGTGCGCTCGCGGTGCGCGGGTAACTTTCACCCCCAACGACGCCAAGTCGCACACTGCCGGCGCCAGCGAGCACCTCAAGCAGTCGCTGGTGTTCACCATGCTGGTTTTGGATGGGCTCAGCCCCAACTCCTGCTCGGCCCGCTAATCTCCGGGCCCGGCGCGTTAGTCCCAGGCCTGACCCCCTAAACCAGCCCGCTAACGCGAAGGCCCAGCCCACTAAACCGGCTCACTAATGCGAGGGGTCTGCCCACTAAGCATCCGAGCCCTTTAGCCCGCCAGTTGGCACTCGTTCAGTTACGACGACGCCGCTGGCGGGCTTTTGCGTGTCCGCCAGAAAGTTTTAAGTCAGTTAGCCTCGGCATCGTTTAGAGCTGCGTGGTGCCGGCCTGGACGGCACGTGAGAGCTCACTGCCTTGACGCATCCCCTCCAGCAGCGCCTCAGCCTGCCAAATAATCCAGGCCACCACACCCTCCAAACTGGCACTGGCATAAGCCTGGGCGGCTTCAGCGTAGGCTCCAGGTACGCGTCCCGCATAGTAGTCGCTGACACTTACCCCGGTGGGGTCTAGCCCGTCACGTACACTCAAATGCCGCACCAGCAGCCTCCCCAGCGCCCCATTAGCTAAAGCGAAGGGGCGCACCGTAAGCATTTCGGCGTGCACCAACGCCACGCGCACCAGTGCCGGCAAGTTCGGGGTGTCAACTAAAGCCACGATCTGCTCTAGGCGCTCACGCAGCTCCTGACCCCTCAGGTTCGGTCCCGGCCCGCCTTCAAGCAGGCCCCTACCTTCAAGCAGCTGCCCGTCTGCAAACGCTGTCTTTACGTTTTCAACCAGCCCTGCGCTTTCACGTGGGCAGCCCACCACCGCCTCACTGATTAACCCCCCAACAGCTAGCGGCCCCGCAACGTCACGATGCAAAGTTGCCATAAGCTGCGCCGTCGCCGGCACCACTGGACGAGTACGCCCCACCAAATCAGGCATATAGCCCACCAGGCGACTGTGAGCTCGCCACAAGCCGGTGGCCGCATCCCAAGCAGGGTCTTTACTGGAAGCATGCGCCCCCGCCCCCTCAAGCCCAGCGGCAATTTGTTCACGCAAAGCCTGGGCGCTAACCACCGCCCCCTCAATGGCCGCGCCACTAACCGCCCCGCGCACACTAGCCTCCGCGCGGGCTTCACGCCAACGTTTACGCAGCGCCTCCTGCCAGCGCAACTGGGCCGAGGCCTCATATAAAGCCTCACTTGCAGCCGCTACACGTTCTTCACGGGCCAGTGCCAAACAGGCGTCAATAAGGGCATTAGTGCTCACAAATCAAAGCCTACGCGCTAGGCTCTAAGTGTGAGTACCGAGGCCACCCACCCCACTACGCAGCAAGTTGCCGACTCAGCCCCTCATGGCAGGCGCAGGAGTCACATAATCGCGAGCATTTTTGGCTTGGCACAAGGGGCGTGGGTGATGGCCCTAGCCGCCTTCGTAGTCAAATACCAGGGCCCTAACTTTGGCTTCAGCTACCAAGCTGAGCAGTACCTGCTGGCCTTGCCGTTGGCGGTAGCGGCTTTTGTGGTTTGCCGCTGGGTTGAGCGCTACTATGCCCGCAACTCCTCGCTGGGGGCAGTGGCTGCCGGGGTGTTTTTGCTAGGTGGCGCCTTGGTGCTGCTGTGGCTGCAAAAGTACTTCACCCTGGGACTGACCTCATTTGTTTGCGCCATGGTGCTATTTGGTGGGGCCATGGGCATGCGCCGTGCTCGCCGTGCTGGACGGCGTGAGGCGGTTTATGCCCAGCAAATGGCCAAGCTGGACAAGCAGCCCGGCCAGGTGCCGCTGCCGCCGCCTTCGCGTAAATCTGACCACATGCTTTCGCTGGTAATCACCCCTTTACTGACGGTTTTTGCGCTGGTAGCTACCGGTTTTAGTTCCGGGGTGGTTGCTGGCGCGGATGTTTTCGCTGCCAACGCCCACACTTTCAGCCACGGCAAGGTGCTGTTTGCGCTGGTAGCCGGGGCTCTGTTGCTGCTGAGTGTGGGGGCACTAACCGGTACCTCCACCGCCGGGGCAGCCGCCACTTCTGGCACCATTTTGGCTTTCTACCTAGTGCTATGGGTGGGAGTGTGGTTGGGCATCAAACACCCGCTGTTTACTGACCCTAGTAAATACGTCGTGATTGACCCGGTGGTGTGGATTTTCTTGGCGGCAGTTATGTCACCGCTGGCACGCGGCTCACACTGGGCCCGCCAGGCCGGGCGCACCCAAATGGCTACGCAGTTAGCTATGGAAACTAATAAAGCAGCTGCTTAACCCATTAATCCAGACCTAAATATTTTAGGAAAAACATTATTTTAGACACATATTCAGGCAATTCGCACGGTTTTACGGCGTGCCTGGTAGTTAACGCAAAAAATAAGGGATACCTTTGCTTGCGCTATAGCTTTTGCCCAAGGAGACGCTGTGAGTACTAATCGGCCCAACGCAAGCATCTGGGACGACGACGAAGGCGAGGCCCAGCTGCGCCCTACGATGCGTAATAATGCGCATCTTTTCGATGACGAACCTGCAGTTTCTTCACTTTTAGCTGCTAGCGCCGCCAGCGCCGCCGCTGCGGTAGCCGGTTACACTGCCAGTTCTGCCGCTGAGGCCCTCGCGGCCTCGGCTTTGAGTGCCCCCAGCGCCTACTCGGTTGGCAGTGCCTCCTCTGCTTTTAGTGCTCGCTCTGCCGGTAGCGCCCACTCTGCGGTCAGTGCCTCTAGTGCCGCTGTACCTTCGGCTGCTTCTGCGGCTGCGCCTGAGGCCGCTGGAGCTGCGGTTTCTGCACCCACCCCGGATTCAGCTGGTTCAGCCCCGTTAAGTGCGCATTCTGGTGCTACTCCCGACGCCGCCCCTAGCACTGCTTCTGCCCAGTCTGGTGCCCCTAGCGCTGCTTCTGCCCCGGTTATGCCGCCCAGCCAGGCCCCCAAGTCAGCTCCCAGCGCGCCGGTTAACGGCCCGGTTTTGGGCACCACCCCTTCGGTACACGTGCCCGCGAGCTCTTTGGCTAACAATGGTGTGCCCGCCATGCTGGCCAACACCCCACCGGCTGCCGCCCGCCGCTACACCAACGCTGAAAACGCCCACACTTCTGGCACTTTTGACTCTGCTGCCCGCCGCGCTACCGCCACCACGGCTGCCACCAGCGCCACTGCGGCTACCGGCGCTAGTGCACTAACTGCGGCCAGCGCTGCTGCCGCCTCGGTGACTGCCCAGTCTCCCGCTAGTGCCGCCTCGGCTAACATCCCTGAGTCGGCCAATGTCGCCAAGCCGGCTGTTTCTAGCGCCGCCAGCTCTGACGCTGCTGGCTCTGCTGACAGCGCTTCTGGCGCCCAGAACGTTGCCACCTCCGCCACCAACCCGGCCTCCGCCACCTCTGCTGGCGCTACTAACCCGCAGGCGGGCGCGGTGCGTCGTCGTAGCCTGTTTACTGCCGTCCCTCAGCCTGTGCCGGTTGATGAGGACAGCGACGACGAAACCATCCAGGTGCCGGTGGTGCGTGAGGATCTGATCCCGGATTCTTTCTCTGCTGCCAGTGCCTTCTCGGCTAGTGCAGCTTCTGCCAGCGCCGCCTCGGCTGCTGAGATCGCCTCTGCCGCAGAAACTAGCTCTGCTGCGGAAACTAGCTCTGCCTCAGAAACCGTTTCGGCTGCGGAAACCAGCTCTAGCGTGAGCGCCGCTAGCGCCCCCTCTAGCCTAGAGCACAGCTCCACTGCGCCCTCCCCGGCTTCTGTCGCCTCTGCCCAGGAAAGCGCCACCCAGGCCAACCAGGCCAACCAGGCAGACCAGGAGACTGTAGACAGCGTCCAGGAGCCAAATGACGCGCATGAAGTTGAGGCCGCCGCTATCCCGCTGCCTACCGACTTTGATGCTCCCTCTGCTATCAGCATTCCTACCCCGCCGCACACGGTGAGCTCGGCTTTGTCGGCAGAGTCCACTTTCTCTATTGATTCTGCGGTTTCTGCCGCCTCTGCCGCCTCTAGCGTGGGCATTACCCTACCGTCTCCGGCTACCCCAGCCCCAGCCGTGCCAGTCACCCCGGCGCCAGCTGTCCCGGTCACCCCGGCTGCCGGCGCCACGGACACAGCCAGCAACGAGCTCAGCAAAACCACCCCAACTGCAGATGCACCCGAGCCGCCGGCTCCCCCGGCCCCTGAGCAGCCTGAAGCCACTGGCGCCGAGGCTGACTTTGCTGACGATGAGGTGGTGGCCAGTGATCACACTGAAACCACCATTATGGACGCCGCCGACATGGAGCTGGAGGAGGTTGTTAAGCCGGTAGTTACCAGCACCTCCCCGGTAGGGGTTGAGCGCCTAGACCACCTGGCCACGGCTGACTCTGCGGACCTGGCTCCGGTGGCCCCCAGCCCCTCTAGCGCGATCTTCGCCTCCACCCGCACCGCTGCTTTCAGCGATTCGGCTAACCAGTCCGATGCGGGCAATGAGGTTGACGACGACGTGCTGCTGGCTGGCTCCACAGTGGTTGGTAAGCCCGCCTCACGTGCTGCCGCGCACTGGGGTGGCACCCTGCTGGCGCTAGTGCTGTTCCCGATCGCCTGGTTCTTGATGCACACCGCCGCTAACGCCCTCACCGGCGCTTTAGCTGACGGCTGGCCTAAGGTCTTCTCTACTGCCGGCGTCATTGAGCTAGGCATGGCGATAGTGCTGCTGATCGTGGTGATGGCGACGGCGACCCGCTCTTCTCTGGGTACCTTCGTCACCGGTATTACTACCTTACTGATTGGTTTGCCCTTTGTGGTGGTGCCCTCGGTTACCAAGCAGTACCTGGGTGATTTCCTAGCCAATATGGCTTTGCAGTCTCGCTTTGGCCGGATCCTGTCTGAAGCCGTTCTTAACGACGGCGTCAGCGGCCGCCTGGTGATCATTGGTCTGTTCCTGATCATGCTGGGCGTGGTTTCGCACTCTACCCGTCGCGCTGGACGCCGCGAGCGCCTAGTGATGGATCGTGCCAACACCAAAAAGTAGCCTTTAGCTAAGAAGCAGCCTGTTAACTAGCGCCAAAACCTGTTAGCTAACACTAAACATAGCCTGTTAGCTAACAACGCTGGCCCCCGGACTTAAGGTCCGGGGGCCAGTTACGTTTTGTGCGTGTTAGCGCGTTAGCGCTGTCTGAGGGACACCTGATTAACGGCCAGCGGGCCGGCTAAAGGCCGGCCCAGGGCGCCACCGCGTAGCGGTTTAGTACGCTAACCGCATCCGCACATTAAGCGCTACGCAGCAGGCGCGCTAGCGGGTAACCATGTGGTGGTGCTGTGTAGCACCAAAAATAGCCTCGTTGTCGTACTCGAAGTTGGCGGGGGTGATGGGTTTACCGGCAGCCATTTCGGCGCGCATATGGGCCACTACCGCATCCAGAGTGCCAAACTTAGCGGCCACTAGGCGCTGACGCTGATAACCCACCCCGTTGCGACTGATGTCGTCCAAGATGGCCAGGTCATCTAGGCAGCCCAGGTCTGCAGCGGCAGGCTCTAGCTCTTTAAGCAGCAGCGGCAGGGTGTCGGTAATGAGCGCCTCGTCGCCGTGGATGTTTTCGATCAAAATCGCTTCCATGCCGTAGCGGGCGGCGCGCCACTTGTTTTCGTCCAGGAACCAGGGCGAAATGGTTTCTAGGGTTTCACCCTTGTCTAGGCGTCGTGAGGCGGTTTCTACCAGGGCATGTACCAGGGCGGCAATGGCACGCACCTCGGTTAAGTTAGTGGCGGCGTCGGCCACGCGCACCTCAATTGTGCCCAGGCGCGGTGAGGGGCGGATATCCCAGCGGATCTCGTCAAAGTGGTCAATCACGCCGGTTTTGAGCATGTCGTCGGTGTAGTGCTCCAGGTCCTGCCAACGCTCAAATAGGCGCGGCACGCCCGCTGTGGGCAGCTGCTGGAACACCATGGCGCGGTTGTCACAGTAAGCGGTGTCTACACCCGCCCAGAACGGGGAAGAAGCGCTGAGGATCTGCATATGCGGCAGTTTGGTGGCCAGGTAGTTCAAGATCGGCATGACCTTGGCCCGGTCCTCAATACCCACATGCACGTGGGTGCCAAATAGCAGCATTTGCCGGCCCCAGAACTGGGTGCGGTTAACTAGCTCGGCGTAGCGACCTGAGTCTGACACGCGCTGAAAAATTGGGTCAGCAAAGGGGTGTGAGCCGGCGCTAGCTAGGTCGATGCGTAGCGGCTCTAGCACCGGGCGTAGCAGCTCTATGCCTTCTTGTAGGTCAGCGGCGCAGGCGGCCACGGAGAACTGTTTGCGTGAAACTAGCTCCACCGTGTTGCGTAGCATCTCCCCATGCACCAGCGGGGTGTCGGGGTGGGCACGGTGGAGCTGGTCAATTACCCAGTCACCGCATTGGCGTAGGTTTTCGTCGTCGCAGTCAATTAGCTGAAGCTCCCACTCCACGCCAATGCTGCTACGGTCCGACTTGGCAAAGTCGATGGCCATTTTTTCTCCTTTACGACGCCGCCCCCTGCTTTAGGGCTTAACCGACGCCGTTTGTTTTGGGCCAGCTTAGGCGCGATTAGGCGGTGCGCTGGTAGCGCTCGACAAAGCGGGTAATTAGCTGGTTAGCGCTAAGTACATCAGCGCTGTCGCAACGCGCTATGACGGCGGCCTTCTGGTCGGCAGGGTAGTAGGTGTCCCCGTAGGTGTTGATGCGGATATGCATGCCTTTACGGGTAATTTCGGGGTGGAACTGGGTGCCGTAAACGTTTTTACCCCAGCGCAGCATTTGCACGTGGCAAAAGTCCCCGGTGGCGAGAATGGAGGCCCCCTTGGGCAGTAGCCCAACAGCTTGCGAGTGACCAGTGTAGGAGTAAAAAACTGGGCCTGCGTGGGCGGTAAGCGGGTCGCGGTGACCGTCGTCGGTAAGGCTGATACGGGGGGCCTGTAGGTCCTCCCCGAAGCCGTCTACCAGTTTGCCACCACTAGCTAGGCTCAGCGCCTGCAAGCCAAAGCAGATACCCAGGGTGGGGAAGTCTTGGTCGATCAGGCGCTTAGCTAGCGCGCGTACGCGCCGCTCTACGCGCTGATGCTCGGGGGATTTGTCCTCGCCGTGGAAGCCGAAGGGAGAACCCGTAATGATTACCCCGCTGTAGTCGCGTTGCAGGTTTAGGGTTTCCGGCTCACATGCATCGGTATCTAGCAGATCCATGACCTCTAGATCCTCATCACCTAGGCGCCCGTACATTCGCAGCGTGTTTAACTCATCAGTGGCAATGTCTCCGGTGGGACGGCAAACAGCCACAAGGAATGGTAAACGCGCGGTTGCGGGTGCCGATTCAGTGTGCATACATTGCACGCTACCAGTAACCATCAGCAACGCACACTATGACAATGGTTAAAAACAAAACGCCCCAGGAGCTTTACTCCTGAGACGCAGTTTATGAGTCGGGGTGACAGGATTTGAACCTGCGGCCTCTTCGTCCCGAACGAAGCGCGCTACCAAGCTGCGCCACACCCCGTGGTGCCTGCCTATCATAGCGTGTTTAGCAACCTTAAAGCCAATTGCAACCCAAACTTGGGATGTGTAGCGCGTTACAAACAGCTATTTAGCGGGCGGTGAGGGTCAGCAGGGTGGCTTCAGGGCGGCAGGCGGTACGTACCGGCGTAAACGGGCTGGTCCCCAAACCTGCCGAGACGTGCAGGTAGGCTTGGCGCTCCTCAATAGCCGGGGCGAGGCCCTTGTGGATGGCTTTGAAGCTGGCAGGCCAGGTGCTTAGGCCGCTAGCCTGAGCTGGGGGTAGATCGCAGTTGGACACTAGCGCCCCATAGCCAGGTAGGCACAGTTGGCCACCGTGGGTGTGTCCAGCCAAAATTAGCTGGGCGCCGTCGGCCACCATCTGGTCTAGCACGCGCTGGTAGGGGGCGTGGGTTACGCCAATTTTCACGACGGCGCCGCTAGTGCCCCCCGCAGTACTCTCTCCCGCAGCTACAGGCTCCGGGAAGGCGTCGTCGTCGGCGTGAGCGTCAGCCACACCCACTAGCTCGACGAGCTGGCCGGCTGCTTCCACCGTGTCGCGACAGTTATCCAGGTCTTTCCAACCACCAGCTAGCTGCATGTCGCGTACTTCCTCCCAGGGTAGTACGGGCAGGTCAGTAACCGGATCATCGTTGCTACGCGGGTCGCGGCGCAGGTAGCGGGTGGGTGAACGGAAAACCGTGCCGTGACGGTCGTGATCACCCAGCACAAATGCGCCGGGGAAGGCTAGTAGCGGCTCCAGGGCCTCACCTAGGGCGCTTACGCCACCCAGGGTGGATAGGTTGTCACCGGTGTTAATAACCAGGTCTGGCTCAATATCCGCCAGGGCCCGCACCCAGGCCACCCGAGCTTTGGTAGCGCCAGTTAAGTGCAAATCAGCAATGTGCAGCAGCTTGATGGGCGCCGCGCCGGGAGCCAGTACAGGTACTTCAATGCGGCGCAGCACCGGCCAGCGAGCCTCAATTAGGCTCCACCCTAGGGTTGCCACCCCTACGCCACCGACAGCGCCGACGGCGCAGGCTAGTTGTTTAAGCGCACTCACTGTCCGTTCCCACTGTTGCGACGGTCCTGAGGGGTGCCGGTGTAGTTGTCGGAGCTCAAACCATTGCTGGTGGTGTTGCCCCCCTGGGAGTTGTTGTAGTTGCCATTGTTGCCGGTACCGTTGTTGTTAGTACCGCCATTGTTATTGCCGTTGTTGTTGTTATTGTTGTTGTGTCCGGTATTGCCCTGGGGGGTGGCCCCGGTGTTGCCGACGGAGCTGTTGCCACCCAGGCTGACCTGGTTGAACTGCTGAACTTCAGTGCCCGAAAGAGCCGAGTTCATGTAGTCACGCCACAGCGGGGTGGGCAGGTCAGAACCATACATGGTGGAGTAGTAGCGACCACCAATAACCTGGCCGTTCATGGGGGAGTTACCCTCAGAGTGGCCTACCCACACGGCGGTGGACAGCTGCGGCACAAAGCCCACAAACCAGGCGTTATCCATTTCTTCGGTAGTACCGGTCTTACCTGCGCTAGGCCGGTTAAGGGCAGCCGCTGCGCCAGTACCGTTCCCCTTCATTACATAAGTCAGGGTCAATGCCACCTGATCTGCGTGAGTGGGGTCCATAACCTGACGGCAGGCAGTTGAGGGGACCTTGATCTCAGTGCCGTCATCCTTGGTTACCTTGGTGATGGCGGTGGGCGGGCAGTAGGTGCCGTGAGCCGCGAAGGTGGCGTAAACATTGGCCATGGTGATCGGAGCTACGTTCATGGTGCCCAGCACCATGGAGGGGTTGTGGTCGATTTCCCCGCCATCAACCGTGGTTATACCCAGATCCTTAGCCATAGCGGTGACCGCGCACAGGTCCATACGGCTAAGCATGTATACGTAGCTAACGTTTACCGACAGGGCGGTAGCGTTAATAACCGTGTGGTTAACGTTTTCGGAAGCATTAGCGTTGGCCACGGTCCAGTTTTCAATGGCGAAACCAGGGTCACAACTGGCGTGGAAGTCACCGGTAGTGAAGGTGTGGGGGGCACCGCCTAGCACCGTGTAGCCAGACATGCCCCGTTGGTACCACTGGGCCAAAACAATCGGCTTGAAGGATGAACCAGGCTGGAAACCACCAGTGTTAGAGCCGCCGTGCTTAGAGTCGGCCGCGTAGGACAGCTTAGTGGCGGTGGGGTCATCATTGCTGGGCTCACCATAGTTGGTGTTTTGCACCATGGTAATGATCTTGCCGGTGCCCGGCTCAATAGATACCAGAGCACCCTTAACGTTGGACTCATCCCCAGTGGGCAGCCAGTTAGCCATAGTGTCGTAAGCGGCCTGCTGCTTAGCCATGTCCAAGGTGGTGGTGATCTGCAGGCCACCACGCAGCAGCAGCTGACGGCGAGTAGCCTCATCCTTACCGTAGGCGTCGTTAGTGAGGATCTCACGCACCACGTATTCACAGAAGTAGGCGGCACTCTTGGTTACGCCGCTAGAGCCTGAGCCACAGCCGCCGACGGCGTTGGTTACCTTCAGCATGGAGTCGATGCTCTGACTGGTGGCTTCCTTGTACTGCTCCTGAGTGATGAACTTTTCCTCAAGCATCTTCTGGAGCACCCAGTCACGGCGGGTCTTAGCCGCATCAGGGTTGGTGATGGGGTCGTAGCGGGTAGGCCAGTTGGTCATACCAGCCAGCAGCGCAGCTTCACCTACGCTCAGACTGTCGGCACCGTGAGAGAAGTAGTGGCGGCTGGCAGCCTCAATACCGTAGGTAGAAGGACCGAAGGCTGCAATGTTGAGGTAACCCTCCAGGATCTGCGCTTTGGTGTAGCGCTTTTCCAGTGTCAAAGCGTATTTAGCTTCACGCAGTTTACGGGCCGGAGTGGCAGCGCGGGCAGCCTCCACAGCCTCCGGGTCGCTAGCCTGCAAACCCGCCTCAATAAGCACGTTTTTAACGTATTGCTGAGTCAAGGTAGAGGCACCCTGGGTGGAACCTCCGGCTGCGTTGGTAGCTACCGCACGCAACATACCCGACAGGTCTACACCCTTGTGCTTGTAGAAACGCTTATCCTCAACGGACACGATAGCGTTTTGGGCGTTCTTGGAAATCTTGGCTAGCGGCACAACAATGCGGTTTTCCGCGTAGAACTGAGCGATAGTTTGCCCAGCAGAGCCCTTTAGATAGGAGATCTGGGAGGGCTGAAGCACGTTGAAGTCGCTAGGTAGCTCGTCAAACAGCTGCACTGAGGCATCTGTAAGAACCGAAGCAGCCCCTACAAAGGGCAGCGCGAAACCGGCAGCGAACACGCCGCCACCAACGGCCAACATAAAGAATGAGAGCAATGCGGCAAGTAGCTCCCGGGGAGAGGAGAGGGAGACTCTCGAGCTAGCAGACTTCGACATAGTCCCTAGCCTACGTCATAACGCAAGCAATGAGACAGAGCGGCTTGGTAACACTTCTGGATACGCAGGCCGAAATTTTTGTTAGGACCAATACCTGGTTTCACTCTATTTTTGTGCCAATTTGGAAAATTTTGAAATAACGTGCAGCGAGAATTTGAATCCACGGACAAACAGGCGTAGAGTCTGGGGGTGAGCTGAGTAACAAAGAAGTGCTCGCCTGGACAAATGAAAGTAGTTCCAAAATGAATAATGAAATTCATTCCTGGACCCAATTGGCAGCGTGTGCCGGCACAGACACCACCCTGCTGTTTGGAAAGGGGGCCGAGCAGCGGGAAGCGCGCGAATTGTGCTACTCCTGCCCGGTGCGTTTGCAGTGCCTGGCCGAAGCCCTCAATGGCGACTCTAGCTTTGGAGTTTGGGGCGGCTTAACTGAACGCGAACGCCGCGCCTTGATCCGCAATATGCCCCACATCACTGACTGGACTGCCTGGCTTTCCAGCGACGACGCCCTGGCTCAGGAAATCCGCCAACTACGCAAGCCTGCCCGCACCTCCCTACTACGGCGCAAGCCCAGCCTGAGCGAGGCTACCTCTCACGCCGCCACCACGCGCGCCGCAGCTTAAGATCAGACCACTTCAAAGCATCCCTAACTCCACCCTTTTCACCCAGCTAACAGGTAGGGTGTAATCATGACTACTTGGGAATACGCAACCGTGCCGCTAATCACGCACGCAACTAAGCAAATCTTGGATCAGTGGGGTGCCGACGGTTGGGAACTAGTCCAAATCGTTCCCGGCCCGGCAGGTACCGAAAACCTAATCGCCTATCTCAAGCGCCCCACCAACTAGTGGCCTCCTTAAGCGCTAGCGTCACTACATAAATCAGTGCCCGGCCGTTTAATACGACCGGGCACTAAAACTTGTGAGCGCTATTTATACGCGTTTATCAGCGGGCGCGGCGCTTGAGACGCTCGACGTCGATAAGGGTTACAGCGCGCCCCTCCAGGCGGATCCAGCCACGGGAAACGAACTCGGCCAGAGACTTGTTAATGGTCTCGCGCGAAGCTCCAACTAGCTGAGCTAGCTCTTCCTGGGTTAGGTCGTGGGGGACATGGATGCCGTCTTCAGTGGGTGCACCAAAGCGCTCAGCCAGGTCCAGCAGGGCCTTGGCTACACGCCCAGGAACATCGGAGAAGACCAGGTCAGCTAGGGCGATGTTGGTGCGACGCAAACGCACCGCGAGGGCGCGCAGCATATCCTTGGCCAGCGTGGGGTGAGAGTCAATGAAACCCATTAGCTGGTTGTGCTCTAGAGCCAGCAACTCAGTGGTGGCCACGGCAGTAGCAGTGGTAGAGCGCGGGCCCGGGTCAAATAGAGTTAGCTCGCCGACTACTTCGCCGGGACCTAGGACCGCTAGTAGGTTCTCACGGCCGTCAACAGAGGTGTGACCTAGCTTCACCTTACCGGTGAGCAGGATGTATAGGCGGTCGCCGGAGTCACCTTCATTGAATAGAACCTCACCACGGCGCAGAGTTGTCTGCGACATCATGCCACGTAGCTCTTCTCGCTCCTCAGGCGACATACGCTCAAAGAGTGGGATGCGCGCAATGATGCTGTCTTCCATATTGCGTCTCCTCGTTTGGGGATCAGGTAGCCGTCAAAGGGCTGATTATTGACTAATTTACCACACCTGTGACGTGATCCACTAGAGATTTTGGGCATTTATACTCAGTTTTGCCAAAGTTGAGGGTGATAGCGTTTGCGCAGATCAGTGTCGTTTTCACTGATTTTACCCTAGTTTTCGTGACAGTTTGACATGAAGTTGTCAGACCTATAGCCCGTTAGCGCTATATTCACGTCAGCTACCCTAAACCGCACTTTAGGTACCGTTTTTTGGCTCGTTTACAATCCCTGTGCCCAGCTAATTTTCAGGCTTCCTCGGGTTTAAGACACCAAGCATTTACCTGGTGAAATTGTAATGACTAGCCCCCCTCAACCTGCCCTAATCGGCTACCCTGGAAGGGTGCCTCAGGTTGAAACAAAAGCAAACTACCGCGCCCGCATGGCTCAGCGCCAAAGCGTCATTATCGGTACCTGTCTAGTTCTAATGGTTATTGCTACGGCCCTCGGTTTGGTCGTAGGCACTGGGCTAGTCAAAGTACCAGACCCTGGCTTCCAAGCCGTCCCCACCCCCACGCTAGTTAAACGCATCCCGGTATGCCCTGCCGCCCAAGCGGTTACTGGCGAAATCACTGACATTAGCGTCAATATCTACAACGGCACCAAGAAGGCCGGTTTGGCAGGTAGCGCCGAAACTAACCTGAAAGACACTGGTTTAACTGTGCTTAGCACCGGTGACTGGGCCGAGGGTGCCTATGACGGCAATGTGCTGCTCACCGCCGGACCAGCGGGTATCACCAATGCTTACACCGTGGCCCAGGTATTTAGCGGCACGGTAGTGGTCCAGCAGGACCCGCGCGCCTCTTCTTCTGACACCACTGTTAACGTAGTTTTAGGCGCCCAGTACAACCACGGCATCAAGTCTGCTGCGGAAATGGCTGCCATTAAGTCTGGCTCCCCCATCACCGCTCCTGCCGGTTGTTCTCAGCCCACTGCAGCCGCATCTGAGGGCAAGAAGTGACCTTTTGCTTGCGCTCGTATTCACCTTTTTACAGCTAGGAATTGTTAGCGCATTAACCTACTTCAAGCTGGCCCCCTGGGCCCGCGCTTATATAAAGGCTGTGGGTGACGCCCCCGGCGAAGCTTGTAAAGACCCACTGCTAGTAGCCGCTTTAACCAATCGAGGCATGGCGGTTAGCGTGCTACTAGGTGGCGCACTTTTGGCGGGGGTGCTGTCACTACCTCAGGCGCTAACTGGCGCGGCTGCGACGCGGTCACTATCCCTGTCCGTGCCGGTACTAGGCGCCCTGATCCCTGCCGCCCTGGTGGACTGGCGCGTGCAACACCTACCCACCCGCCTGCTTTCGGTTGCCGGCGCAGTACTACTTTTTGGGATGGCTTTAGCCTGGCTAGGCCCGCAAGTAGCGCCTGCTAGTATCGACGACGTCGCCACTCCCCTACGCGCTGGCGACTTACTGCGGGCTTTGGGTGGGGGCGCCCTGGTGTATATTGCCCTGGCTGCATTGAGTTTGCTGCCGCAGCTGTGGGGGCGAGCCCCGGGGATTGGTATGGGCGACGCGAATTTGTATGTGGTGCTAGGGCCGCTGTTGGCTTTGCATGGCTGGAGTACCCTGCTAATGGGCTTGTATTTGGGTTTTTTCTTTGGTGGTCTGGTGGCGCTGACTTTGCTACTTAGCGGCAGGTTGAAACTTAAGGGACGTATCGCTTTTGGGCCTTGGTTGATGGCGGGGGCCGCAGCGGCCCTGGCGCTGAGTGTGTCCTAACTACTACTGCCACAGCATTAGCTTGCGGCGAAATTAGGTCTAGACTGGTGGTCTGGCAGCGCTCGGACGACGACGCTCGAACGCGCCAGACGCACGGGCTCTGCCGCATGGACCCCTTTTTTCCATTGCGACAGGAGACAGTAAATGTCTAAGGCAGGTTTTTGGACCCTGCACGGTGACGGCCGCTCGGTAAAGCCGGGAGACGTCGTCGCCCCCCACGAACGTCTAACCTGGCCGCGCACCATCGGGATTGGTGTGCAGCACGTGGTAGCTATGTTCGGCGCTACCTTCCTGGTGCCGCTGCTCACCGGATTCTCCCCTACTACTACTTTGTTCTTCTCCGGCCTGGGTACCTTGCTGTTCCTAGGAATTACTGCCGGACGTTTACCTTCCTATCTAGGTAGTTCTTTTGCCCTGATTGCCCCTATTGGTGCAGTCACTGGCTACAACGCTTCTAATGGCGGTTTGATTGACCCACACAAGGCCTCCCTAGCTCAGGGAGGCATTATTGCGGTGGGTCTAACCCTGGCGGTTATTGGTCTGCTGGTGCACTTTGTGGGTGCCAGCTGGATCGACAAGCTGATGCCTCCAGTGGTTACCGGTGCGATTGTGTCCCTGATCGGTTTTAACCTGGCCCCTTCAGCCTGGAACAACGTTAAACAGGCTCCTATCACCGCCACCGTCACCATTGTGTCTATCCTGCTGATCACGGTGCTGTTTAAGGGCATCATTGGGCGCCTGTCCATTTTGATTGGTGTACTGATTGGTTACGCCACCGCCGTGGCCCTGGGTGAAGTGGACTTCTCCGCTATCGACAAGGCCGCCGTCGTGGGTCTACCCACCTTCCAGGCTCCCAGCTTCGACATTAAGTACCTGGGTGTGTTTGTGCCCGTGGTGCTGGTGCTGGTGGCTGAGAACGTGGGTCACGTTAAGTCCGTGTCCGCTATGACCGGCGAAAACCTGGACAACATCACCGGCCGCGCTCTGTTTGCCGACGGCGTTTCCACCATGCTCGCTGGTAGCGGTGGCGGTTCTGGTACCACCACTTACGCCGAGAACATCGGTGTTATGGCTGCTACCCGCGTCTACTCCAGCGCCGCCTATGTGGTGGCCGGCGTTTCTGCCCTGGCGCTGAGCCTGCTGCCTAAGTTCGGTGCGGTTATCGCTACCATCCCCGCCGGTGTGCTGGGCGGCGCCGCCACGGTCCTGTACGGCATGATCGGTATGCTGGGTGTGCGTATTTGGGTGCAGAACAAGGTTGACTTCTCTGACCCGGTAAACCTCAACACTGCGGCTGTGGCGATGGTTGTGGCTATCGCTGACTACACCTGGGTAGTGGGCGACATGTCCTTCTCCGGTATTGCCCTGGGCTCCTTCGGCGCCATCATCATCTACCACCTGATGCGCGCTATCTCGAAGCTGCGTGGCACCAACCTGGAAAGCCCCTCCCCCGCCTCAGCACCTGCCGGCGTGGAACTGGAAGGCCCGGCCTACTCCAAGCGCCACAAGCAGGCTCCTAAGGCTGACGAGCAGGAGTAACTGATCGCTAGCTAATAGCACTAGGGTCACTTATGTTTCACGTGAAACATAAGTGACCCTACATTTATCTGGGATACCTAAACTACTGTGGCCGGCTAGGCCTACCTTGCGTGCCGGCATACCCACCTTGTGTGCCGGCACGCCGCTTTGAGCTGTCAGCACGCCTAGCTTCGAGGGCTGGCAGATCTACCTTGATAGTTGACGGCTGAGTTAATGTTGCGCCCTGCAGCCCAGCTGGGCACACTTAAGACATGAGCGTATCCGGCGTATTTGCACACCAGCCCCCCAATAGTAATGCCGGCGCTAATCAAATCAGCCACCCGGGCCAGATTGTTCCAGATGATTTTGTGTTTCCAGGTACACAAGAGGTAAATCCTCGCGAGGTATTTGCTTTTGCGGGCTACAACGCTCCGCGACAAAAAACTCCAGCAATCTGCTTCATCGCCCTGGCATCACTACTGCTATCCCCAATTCCCGGGGTAGTTCTCATAACCATGGCTTTGGGGATTTTTGCGATCGTCGAATCTAAGCGGGCTGGCTATCGCGGCTGGGTAATCTCCTGGATCTCCACTATTATTTCCTGCCTGGTTTTTGCCATTTACCTCCTGGTAAGTCTATAAGTAGCGCCACTTTGCAAGCCAGTGGGCGGCACAGCTAACCCAGCGCACGCTAGCCACATAAGCTCCAAGCGCCGTCGTCTAACGCAAACGGCGCCGTCGAGGGCCCCGGGGACACTGTCGAAAAACGCAACCAGCAGGCCTTATAGATCCCCACGCTTTTGCAGGCGCTGCAAGGACAGGTAACCCAGCGGGATCGGGATCCAGAAGGTAACCAGACGGTAAACCAGCACTGCAGACACAGCCACACCGCTAGGCACCCCGGCAGTAACCAGACCACCAGTAAGAGCCAATTCCACCGGCCCCAAACCACCAGGCGAAGGCACCACAGAACCAACCGTGTTAGAAGCCAGGTAAGTAATCGCCAGCACCGCGAAAGGCAGCGAATAGCCAAAGGCCCACAGCGAAGCCCCGAAAGACAAAATGTAGGCCAACGACAAAATCACGGTACCTAACACGCCCACACCCATACGAGTGGGGTTGGAAGCCAACCACACCAGACGCGGCCATACCTGCTTAACAGTGGGCTCAATATGCACCCAAATCCAGTTGCGCAGCTGCGGCACCGCCAAAGCCGCCGCAGCCACCACTACCGCCACTACTACCGCCACCAGCACCCAGCCAGAAGGCAGCGACAAGCCCGAAGAAGTACCGGTGGTAGCCGCCAAAATACCCAGCAGCACCACAGTCACCACAAACTGGGAAACCTGCACCAATGCCACGGTGGCTACACCCACCGCCGTCGGCACTCCCTTGCGGTTAAGGAAACGCAGGTTCATAGCCGCCCCACCCACACCGGCCGGGGCCACCAGCGCCACCACAGAGGAAGCAAAATGCACCTCAGTAGCCCGAATCAAGCCCAGTTTGTTGGGAGTGAAAGCCACCAGCGTCATGCCGGCGCCCACGTAGGTGGCCAGCGAGAACACCAGCGCCGCCAAGAACCACCAGAAATTAGCTTGCTCAACCGCCGCAGAAATCTGGGCGAAGTTCATCTGGCCCAGCACCGTCCACAGCGCCACCACACCCACAATCGCCATGAAAATAGTGCGGGCAGAGAAACGGTTAATCTTGGTGGGTTCAGCCTGGGCCGTGGGCACCAACGCCACCAGTGCGTCACGCAGCTCCTGCAAAATCTTGCCGCGTCGGCCCATGGCAGCGCGGGTAGAGCGCGGCAGTACCACCTTTTGCAGCATCGGCGCGATAGAAGCCACCTGATCTTGATCCAACACCCGTGAGGCGGAGGCAATGGCCCGCTCCACCCCCACATTTAGAGCCACCAGGGCCAGGGTTTGGGCTAGGTCCATGCGGCGCGATAGCTCAGAGGAGGCCAGTTCGCCGTCATCCCAGTCGGTTAGCCAAATATGCTCGCTGGCGTCCACCAGCACACTTTGATCGCTGATGGCGCGGTGGGCTAGACCAACCGTGTGAGCGCGACGCAGCTGGGTCCACAAATCCAGCAAAGTCTCGTCAGAGATTTGGTCGCCTAGCTGCCCAAATGCGCGCGGAGAGACAATATGCTCGGTGACCAGCAGCATTGATTCTTCTGCCTCAGCCACGCCCAGAATTTGCGGGGCCCGCACCGCCCGGCTGCGCGCCATCTGGTTCATCATCACCGTGTTTTCTGCACTGGCGCGCACCGAATAGTTTTTCGCTGGGGCCAGGCCACGCGTGCGTAGGGTGTCCCAGGCAGTGGATAGAAAGCCCACCACGTGCGTGTCAGTGTCCATCACGGTCAAGTCATAGCGTTTGCCGTCTTGGTCCCACACCGCGTAGATACGGTGAATATCTTCGCTTTGGGACTGCCACAGTTCTTCGGCTAGCTCCAGCTCGTGGGCGCAGTTGTAGTCAGGTAAGGGGGTAAGTTTTTCGTCATTGCCTGCTGGGGCCAGGGTTTGGGGGGTTTCAGTTTCGACGACGGCGCCGTCGTCTTGGGTGGAAACGATCGGGTTTTCACGTACTTTCTCGGTGTAACCAAGCTGGGAGTCGGTACGTACCTGCCAGGCTTGCAGGGGGGCTTGGCACGGGTTTAGACGCACCACCTTGACAGCGTCCACACCGCAGCGGCGCAGGCCGCGCGCCAGAGCCACCCCAGTGGCGTTTTCGCTGGCCACACCCATAATGTAAAGCACTAAGTAGCTGGCGATAAGACCCAACAGCACTGAGGCCACCGCTGCCAGCAGGGTAATAGCTGAGCGCAGCACCGAAACACCCACCACAATTCCCAGCAGCCACCAGGAAGTTTTTACCAGCTTGGATTGGTGTTTACCGGAAGCCAAAATAACTGCAGCCAAGGCAGCATAGGTGGGTGAGAGAATCTCGTAGGTGTTTAGGTTGCGGTAGGAGATCATGCCGTTGTGCACCTGGTTAAACACCGGCAGCTGCAACAGGTATGTGAACAGTGCAGACAGCAGATAAGCACTGATTAGGGCGATCAGGGTTTGGCCTGAGCGCCACCAGTCCTTATGCAGCAAAGCGCGCCCCATCAACGCTAGGGGCAGAGCTAAAGTGACGATACCTTCAAAGGCTTGCAGCGGGAACACCAGCACCCGGCGCAGCAGCTGGGAAAAGACGGTCTGTACGTCATAAATGACAGCGGTGGTGGTTGCCTGGGCGAACACAGCCAGTAGAAAAACCGTTACTAGACCTAGCGCGCAGACACCAGCAAATAGTAGGTCGCGGGTGCGGTGTTCGCGCCGCTCTAGGGTGTCAACCAAGGTTAGGGTGCTGGTTTCCACCAAAGTTGGCTGTGGTTCCGCCTGGGAGGTGGTGCCTACTCGGGGAAAACCAACTGGGCGGGCCGAGTTGGCGGCCTCAGCTGGGGCGCTGGGTTTTTCGACGGCGGTAGCTACCCGGCTATCCGGGGTGGCGGCGGGGCTACCGGCCGCAGATTGATCTGGCGCTTGGGTCATGGGGCTAGTCTATGAAACTGGGCCTTATATCCCCACATATCCCCCGCTAAATAGCGAAGCTCATTAGGGATATTTTATTTTGTCCGCTGCACCTTCCAAGACACTATCTAGTGTGCATAACAAAGCGCGCACCCGGGCTAGCAGCCCAAAGTGTGCGCTTTAATTCGAAGTAGCCAGACTATTCTATGTCACTTCACACTGTCGGATCACTTCACGCGGCGTAGTCGCAGCGAGTTAGACACTACGATCACGCTGCTCATAGCCATAGTGGCCCCGGCGATCATGGGGTTGAGCAAACCCGCCATGGCCAGCGGGATTGCGGCCACGTTGTAGGCGAAAGCCCAGAACAGGTTCTGCTTAATGATGCGCAGCGTAGCGCGCGAAACCTTGATAGCAGCCACAACTGCCTCCAGGTCGGCGCGCACTAGCGTGATGTCGGCGGCCTCAATGGCCACATCCGAGCCAGTGCCCATGGCCATACCCAAACCGGCAGCGCCCGCCTGGGCTAGAGCGGCGGCGTCGTTAACACCGTCACCCACCATGGCCACATTAGCCCCCTCACTTTGCAGGCGAGCCACCACGTCGCGTTTATCCTCCGGCAACACCTGGGCGATTACGTCATCAATACCCACCTGGGCGGCGATGAACTTGGCGGCGCGCTCATTGTCACCGGTGAGCAGGATGGGACGCAGGCCCATAGCTTTGAGCTCACTGATGGCTTTGGCGGTAGTGGGTTTGGGTTCGTCACGCACAGCTAGGGCGGCGCGCAGGTGCAGCGATTTTGCATCCGGCCCCGAGGCCACTAGCACCACGGTAGCGCCGGTGTCTTCTAGGGCTCGTACCTGGGTTTCGGCCTGCTCAAGGCTTACGCCCTGCTGGCTCAGCCAGGTGGCTTTACCGACGACGGCGTAGCTCTGGCCCGCTGCGTGGGCTACTGTGGCGCTGACCCCGCGCCCGGCATGGTTGGTGAACTCGCTGATCTGGGGCGCCTGGACGCCGTCTAGTTGTGTGCCCGCCACAATAGCGCGGGCTACTGGGTGCTCAGAGGGAAGCTCCAGCGCCTGGGCTAGGGCCAAGGTTTGCAGCTGGGCTGGGCTTAGGGCAGCACCCTCCCCCAAGTCCACTACCGTGGCGCCGTCGCTAGCAGCACCGGCCTCAGCGCCGGCCTCAGCACCAGCGCCACCAGCGCCACTTACGGCGTCGTCGAAAAATACCGCCTGAGCCAGGTGCATTACCCCCGTGGTGACCGTGCCGGTTTTATCCAGCACCACCGTGTCAATGCGGCGGGTAGATTCAAGCACCTCCGGGCCACGAATAACCACACCCAACTGGGCGGCGCGGCCAGTACCCACCAGCAGGGCGGTAGGCGTAGCCAAACCCAAGGCGCAGGGGCAGGCAATTACCAGCACCGCCACTGCCGCTGTAATCGCGGCCTGGGCGTTATGGCCGGTAGCCAGCCAACCTAGGAAAGTTAAAGCAGCCAGAGCTAAAACCGTGGGCACAAACACTGAGCTGACCCGGTCAGCCAGGCGCTGCACCGGCGCCTTTTCCGCCTGGGCGGCAGTAACCACCTGGGCGATACGCGACAGTGTGGTGCCCGCACCCACCCGGGTGGCGCGCACAACCAACGTGCCCGAAGTGTTCACGGTGGCGCCGGTAACCTCGTCACCTGCACTTACATCCACCGGCAAAGATTCACCGGTCAGCAAGGAAGCATCAATGGCGCTGTGACCCTCAACCACCACGCCGTCGGTGGCAATTTTTTCACCCGGACGCACCCGGAAACGATCGCCCACCTGCAGGCGGTCAATCGGAATTTCACTAACCGAGCCATCAGCGTTAACCCGCGCGGCAGTTTTGGCGCCCAGCTGCAAAAGCTTACGCAGCGAGTCACCTGAGCGGTGACGCACCCGCGCCTCCGCTAAACGCCCTGTGAGTAGGAAAGTCACGATCCAGGCGGCAGACTCAAAATACATGTGGGCGTGCTCGCTTTGGGCGCGCGGAATGAACTCCATGCTCATGCGCATACCCAACATGCCGGCGCCCCCAAAAATCAGCGCCCACAGGCTCCACAAGGTGGCGGTAATAACCCCCAGGGAAACCAGGGTGTCCATGGTGGTGGAGCCGTGGCGCAAGTTAGTGAAAGCAGCCTTGTGGAAAGGCCAAGCACACCAAGTCACCACCGGCAGGGCCAGCGCGGCCACAACCCACTGCCAGCCATAGAACTGGGCGGCACTGACCATGGAGATCACCATCAGTGGCACTGATAGCGTGGCCGCCACGATCAGGCGACGGCGCAGGTCAGCGGCGTGGGCCAGGTGGCGGGCTTCCTGCTTGCGCATAGCCTCGACGGCGCCGTCCTCCACCTTGGTCACGGTGGCGCTGTAACCAGCTTTTTCCACCACGGCCACCAGCTGCTGGGGATCTACCGGCGCGCTTAGCTCAACGTGGGCTGATTCGGTAGCTAGGTTAACTGAAGCGTTAACGCCAGCCACTTTGTTCAGTTTTTTCTCCACGCGCGCCACGCAGGAGGCACACGTCATCCCACCCACGCTCAAATCTACGCTGCCATGACTGGCGTTAGTTGAGGTGGTTTCTTGGATGTCAGTCATTATTTAAGGCACCGCCTTACTCGTCGCGTTCGATGGCTTCCAGGGTGTAGTTGCCGGCTTCATCGACGGCGTCGGCCAGGGCCTGGTCGTCTAGGTGCACGTCAGAAACCACCATTACGTCAGAGACGCCACCCTTGTTCAGGATTACTGAAACGTTCTTGACGCCCTCAACCTCTTCTAGCTCTTCACTCACGTGACGCACGCAGTTAGAGCAGGTCAGGCCTGAAACCTTGAGGACGGTGGTGCGGTCGATGTTTTCAGCCATTTTCTTCTCCTAAATGTGTTGCCTACCCAGCCACAACGCAGCTGGCAGCTATGAATATGGGCTAGCCGGCCTGTAGACAGCTTTAAAACTGTCCCCCCAAGCACGACTAGCCCAACCGGGATATGCCCCGAATTATTCCTAGTTAATCCTCTAGGTGGCGCACCAAACTTTCAGCCAAGCCCACGTAGGTGCCCGGGGTTAGCGCCAGCAGGCGAGCTTCGACGTCGCCAGGCATACCCAGCTCAGCGATAAAGTCGCGCATAGCCTGGCCGGTAACCCGCTTGCCACGGGTCAGCTCCTTGAGGCGCTCGTAGGGGTCAGCCATGCCGGTGGCGCCAGCGACGGCGGCCGCGCGCATAGCCTGCTGCACCGGCTCACCCAGCACCTCCCAGGTGGCGTCTAGGTCTTCAGCCAGGCGGCGCTCATCCACATCCAGGCCGCCCAGGCCGCCACGCACATTAGAGATAGCCAGCAACGAGTGCCCCAGGGCCACACCCACATTGCGCTGGGTGGTGGAGTCAGTCAGGTCGCGTTGCAGGCGGCTGGTGACCAAGGTGGCCGCTAGGGAATCTAGCAGCGCACAGGAAATCTCAAAGTTGGCTTCACCGTTTTCAAAACGAATCGGGTTGACCTTGTGCGGCATGGTGGAGGAGCCGGTAGAGCCCTGGGCGCTTAGACGCTGGTGGAAGTAGCCCAAAGAAATGTAGGTCCACACGTCGGTAGCCAGGTTGTGGGCAATACGGTTGTAGCGGGCCACGTCGCTGTACAGCTCAGCCTGCCAGTCGTGGGATTCAATCTGGGTGGTTAGCGGGTTCCAGATCAGGCCCAGGTGCTCCACGAAACCGCGCGAAACAGCCTCCCAGTCAGCTCCCGGCACGGAAACCACGTGAGCGCCGTAGGTGCCGGTGGCGCCATTGATCTTACCCAGGTATTCGGTGCCCTCAATGCGGCGCAGCTGGCGGCCCAGGCGCCAAGCCAATACGGCCAGTTCCTTACCAAAAGTGGAGGGGGTAGCCGGCTGGCCGTGAGTGCGGCACAGCATGGGCACCGCCTTGTACTGGCGAGCCATTTCACTAAGATCATCCACCAGGCCCTGGGCGGCCGGCAGCCACACCTGCTTGATAGCTGAACGGATGGTTAGGGCGTAGGCCAGGTTGTTGATGTCTTCACTAGTGCAGAAAATGTGCACAATCTCGTGCACCTGGGGCAGCACCGTGTCTTGACCCAGCACCTGGGGGGCGGCGTCTAGGCGACGCTTGAGCAGGTACTCCACAGCTTTCACGTCGTGGCGGGTGACTGCCTCAATTTCAGCCAGTTCATCAATTTCGGCGCGGCCAAAGCTGGAAACAATACCGCGCAGATACTCCTTCTCAGCGGCAGAGAACTTAGGGGCGCCCGGCAAAACCTCGTTATCAGTGAGGTAAATCAGCCATTCAACTTCCACATGCACGCGAGCGCGGTTCAAAGCAGCTTCAGACAGGTGGTCTACCAGCGGCGAGGCTGCGGCGCGGTAGCGTCCGTCCAACACCCCCAGAGCCAGTGGCGGGTTTACCTCAGCTAGGTTTACACGGGATAGGGGCAGGTCAGCAGTCTCAGCACAACTCATGCGCTAATTGTCTCAGCTGACCTGCCCCCAACACCAGAGGCCCGGTTTAACGTGGTTTTAGGCCACTTTTTCGCCGGGCTGGCGACTTAGGCGCGGGCGCGTAACGGATTGGCTCGTCCGTAACGGATGCGCTGCGCACCCCGGGGTGCGCAGCCGCGCCTGCACCTGTGCCTGAGCCCGCACGCGCAAGCCCGCGCCTGCGCCTAAGCTCAGACCCGCGAGCGCACGCGCCGTCGGTTTTAGCGACGGTGCAGGTAGTCGCGTAGTTTGCCAGAGCGCAGCGCCCCACCGGCGGCCACTAGTCCCCCGGCTACCAGCACTAATCCTCCGGCCACACCGGTAACCGCCAGCGAGCCGTGGTGCGAGCCGCCACCGTTACCGGCGAAAGCTACCTTTCCGGAGCCCTTTGAGGAGGGTAGCGGTGAGGGTTTTAGTGCCGCCCTGCCGGTAGGCATGGGGCTGGCGCTGGGCACAGCGCTAGCCGTAGGCATAGCGCTAGCCGTAGGTGCGGCGGTGGGGCTGGGTGCAGTGGTGGGCACAGCAGTAGGCGCAGCGGTCGGCGTGGCAGTGGGCGACGCCGTCGGGGCCGGGGTGGGGCTTTGCGTAGGCTGCTCGGTGGGCTGCGGGGTGGGAGCGGCCGGCAGCATCCGGCGCTTACCTAAGTTCTGGTCGAAGCGAGTTACCGGGTAGGTGACCTGACTGTCGCCCTGGGTGTAGGTCAGCGTCAGCGTGGCATCCAGGTAGCCCTGCTTAGCTTCCTGCTCGCTTACCACATAGCCGCTGGTTAAGCACCACATGGTCGTGCCGGGCGCAATGTCGCCGCTGCAAGATTCAATTTCGGTGCCCTTGGGGCCCTTGGCGCTATCGATGTGCAGGGTATTACTGGTGTTGTTGACGATGCTCCAGTGGAAGGGCAGCTTTTCGCCAGCCTGGTAGGGCTTAGCCACAATGTCGCGGGTGTAGTCGCTGCGCTCGCCGACCACGGTCAGGGCAATCAGCTCAGGGGTAGTGAGTTTGAGCTCCACCGAGCCGCGCAGGGTGTACTGGCCTGCCTCCAAGGTGGCATCCACATTGTAGGTGTCAGCCACAATGTCCTTGGTGGCGGTGACCTTGACGTTTACGGTGGCAGACTCGCCCGGCTTTAGCGCCGGGGTGGCTACCAGCTCGCTGCTGACGTTTTCAGGCAGGCCGGTTAGGCGCATGGAGCCAGCCGGCAGGGCGACGTCGTCGTCATTGCGGATAGTGACACTTACGCTGGTACTTTCCCCGGCCCCCAAGCTGACGCTAGCGGGAGCGAAGTTGGCGCAGAACGGCTTTAGCCACTCGCGCCCGAAGGTGCCTACGCGGATTTCCTTGTCGGTTTTGGTTTCATAGGCGACGGCGAAAGTGCCGTCCTTGAGGGCAGTCACCGAGGAGTAGGCGTGCGGGCCGTAGTGGTAGACGCGGCTAACGGGCCAGGTGGCGCCGTTGTCGCAGGAGTAGCGCACGTTACCGGTGATGCGGTTGATCCACTGGCCTTTACGGTCAACATCTATCTGCCAGTTGTAGGGGCTGTTGTTGGCGTTGGTGAACAGCAGCTCCTTGGCGGCCTTACCGCTGGTGGCCTGGGGGTTCATGCGGGTAATGCCGGCGTTTACTTCCGGGTCTACCAGGGCGGTGTCTAGGTACTGGTTCTTCCAGTTGACGCCGCCGTCGTCAGAAATAGCGACTAGGCGCCCCACCCCGTCACCCCAGTTGCGCGAGTTAAGCATGAGGCGGCCGTCGCTTAGCTCAACCACCTTGTTTTCGTTGAAGCTGTTGCCGATCCGGTTACCGGCGTGCCAGGTGGCGCCGTGGTCGTCAGAGTAAACCGAGTAGGCGTAACCGTTGTGGGCTGAATCAGTGCCGATGTATTGCTGCACCAGGCGCCCAGCGTATTTGCCGTGCTTAACTTGAATGCCGTTACCGGAGGTGGCAAAGGTGCCGGTGATGCCCTTGGGTTTAACCACATTAGTGATTAGGCGGTGGGTCCAGGTTTTGCCATTGTCGGTGGAGGTGGAAACCTCGGCGCTCATAACGTTGCGGTCGGCGTCGTCGTCAGAGTCAACAGACTGGAAGAAACCCGCATCCTTAGAGTAGACATGGAAGTTGAACAGAATGTTCTTTTCCGCGTCATACACATATGAGGGGTCCGAGTAGCCCTGCTTTTGGGCGCCGGGAACGCCCGCGTGGATGACGGTTTGTTCGCCCCAGGTGCGCCCGCCGTCAGTGGAGCGACGCTGCAGAATCGAGTTGGGGTTGGGGGCGTCCCTTAGGCTGGGGCGCCCGTCGTAGGAAACTACTAGATCACCATTGTTTAGCTGCACGATTGAGGGGATGCGGTAAACCGGGAATTTACCGTCGCCACCATTGGCAACTGCTTGCGAGGTGAAATCCTGGCCAGACTCGGTGGCAGTTACGCCAGGGGTTAAAACTACACCGGTAAACGATAAGGTCAGCGCAGCCAGTGCGGCTGCGGTTTTAGCGTGGACACCCTTTGGGGACACGGGAACTCCTTCATTGGCGCTCAGGGGAGCTAGTGCGGGTCTGCGCACTTCGCTGTTGTGATTGTAAGCTTAACTGCGCGAAATTGTTACTTAATGTGACTTTTTCGTTAGCTTTTGCATCAGCTTCGCTCTTGGGTGGCGGTGACGGTGGCTTTTTTCTTGGGGCGACGGCGGCTTCTTGCGCGGGGCCGACGGCGCACGGACCTGGGGCGTCGCACAGGTTACGGCCCACAGCCCAAGGCCGACGGTGTACGCCCCAGGACCGACAGCGCTCGCGGCTGCGGGACCGTAGGCTCGGGGCCGTGGAACTCTGGGCCGCATGACAAGACCAAACCGACGCCGTCGTCGTCGTGGCTGTAAAGTGAGGCAGCGCCGTCGAGACCAAAGCACACCAAAGCACGCACAACCCACCCTTAGCTGAGCGCGTGCGCCGCGCTAAAAGCGCACAAGCTTGTTAGGCCTAAAAGCAGCTTGGCAAAATATAGGCGTGGCTGTAGCTATACCTTCTTCTGCGCGGGCGCTGCTTGAGCACCTGCCACCTAAGGTGGCCACCCGCATCAGTGAGACTGTGGCTATCGCCAACCTAATTCGCTTAATTGCGCGTTTGGAGGCGGCGCGGGCCACCGTCCTACTAACGCTGACTTTTTTACTGGCTATAACCCTGGGCATTAACAACCACTCACTTTTACCTTTCCGGGTTGGGCCATTTTGCTCCCTAGCGTTATGCCTTATCAGCGCCTATTGGGGCGGAAAAATCATTACTCAGCACACGCGCGTGGCCTACGACAACGGCACTGACGCCCTGGTGCGCACCGACGCCCTAACCCCCACCGCCTCAGCTGCAGCCGCCCAAACCGCCATGGAAATTTCGCAAATGCTAATCTCCGGGGTGCTGTTTGCGGGCGTAATGCTGGGCACGCTACCTCACATGCAATTTCAAAAAGCCAGTTGGCTGGCTGTGGGCGTGGTGGTGATGGGTTCACTGACCTCTTCACTCGCGTTACTGTGGGCAGTGATTTGGCCGCATGCGCCGCGCCGCTGGATGCGGATAGTTAACGCACTTATCGGCACCTGGATTTGCGTGATGTGGTGGTCTGGGCCGCTGGCTGCACTCATGCACCACAAACCTGACATGCTGCTGGGCTGGCTTAACCAGTACAGTTTCTTTTCTGATGATCCCACCTGGCCAGTAGTCATTTACGGCTTTATGGCTGAAGGCATCTCCTATGTGGCCCTATATATGCTGCGTAAAAGTGCCGCCTGGAATAACCCTTCGGCAGCCCTGCGCCAAGCTATGGAGATCACCGGGCCGCGCTGGGCCGGGCCGGGGGCTGTGGCCCTAACCCAGGAGGCGCAGCTGTGGCCGCAGCTGACTGTGGCGCAAACCTTTGAAACCCTTGACGGTCTGCGCGGTTTCACTGAGCCGCCGCCTCACCGCGAGCAGATGCTGCAAGCATGCAAAACTCTTTTACCCCCGCTCGATAAAGTTATTGACGAATGTACTTTTAGCGAGCGTGAACTGGTGTTATTAGTGTGGGCGCTGAGCCAGGAGGCGGATCTGATTTTGATTCACCGCCACGAGAGTTACCAGCTTTTACCACGTTCTATGCAGATTGTATGCCGGCAACTGGTTAAACAGCGTATGGCTGAAGGGGTGCGTTTTGACTTCTCCCCCGCCTACGACGACGATCTGCTAAGACTAATCCGCTCAGGCCAGTAGCCTGCTCAGGCCAGTAATTCACTCAGCTCCTAACATCGCACCTACAGACACTGCCGCAACCCCACTGCCGCAACCATACTCACTCTGCACGAATTGCCTTTATAGGCCCACTCTACGAGTTCTAATTACGAATTAATGCACCGGTGGGGAACTTTTTTACCCCCACAGCTTTATCCACACCCCTAAAGCGCGGCCTTGACTTGGCGCTTTAGCGTTTAGTCATGAATAACTTGCACTACGTTAGGCAGCTGGCTATAAACGCTAAAAGCCAGGTGCCCACCATCCCCAGCCAGTGGCGTGGTAGCGCGGCGCAGGCCGCTGGCCAGTCTTTAGCGCAGCTGAGCGCCGCCATAAACGTACTGATCGGCGCCGTCGACAATGACATTCAGGCGCTAAACACCCCCAGCTAGGCCTAGCCATGGGCGATATTGTCTACGTTTCCGGGCCCGATAAAAATCTGCATGTAGATCCGCAGGTGCTGATGAGGCTTAAACGGCAGGTTATGAAAGTTCACTCATTGCTGGAACAAGCCAACTGTGCTTATAAGGTGGCTCGCGCAGAGCCCATTCCCAGGGCACTAGAGCTACCTCCTATGCCGCTACAGCCCTCGCCGTTATTTCCTCAGCCCCCGCCCAAGCGGCTGCCCCCTGAGCTGGATGCGGCCACAACCAAGGCTTTAAAAACCTGCATCAGTCAGTGTGAAACTAACGCTGACGCCCTACAGGTGGGCTATAACCTCTACACCGATGCCGAAGTTAAAGCCCAGGGGCTGTGGAAATTAGAGGGGCTTAAACGCGCCAATCCTGTCTCTATGGCTAAGCGTAAGAGGAACAATTTTCTAAGTGAGGCTGCGGTACGCGCCGAGCTACGCAAATACGGCCTCAATAACCCCCAAACTCTGCAGAAAAGGCTTAAAGCGTTGGGAATAGATATTGATTTAGAGGACGCTAAAGCTATTTATCAGATAGTGGTATTGCTGGTTCGTAGTGGCTATGGGGGCTGGTTAATTAGTAAAGCGCCTGCTCTAATTGCTATTTATAAAGCTAGCCCTAGCCTTGGCGCATTTCTGCAGGCAGCTATGGTTTATGCTGGAGCTTTTTTGGGGCCTGAAGCTAAACTATCCTTGTCCGGGGTAAAGGCGCAGCTAACCTATGGACTTGCAGGTGGCAATAAGATTTATTGGCGCGGTAAATGGGTTGACCCAAAAGAACTTAGCGATGTTGAGGCCACCAACTACTACTTGGCGTATCTAGCTGGCGGGAAAAAGAATTACCGACTCAGCCTGATCAGCGACGGCCTGCGTATGGACATGCCCTCCCCCGCTATGGGGCCGCTCAGTTTCTCTTTTAAATCTGCTGTGGGTGCTGAGCTAGCTGCTGCCGTGTTGGCAGGTATAGCAAAAACTGCCGCCGGGGTAGGCCAGGCCAGTCAGGTTAAGTTCAAGCCGTTAACAAGTAAATATGATGGCTCGGTAGCTGACACTATTAATTACTGCGATCACGTAAATTCTCCTGATCCGCAAACTGGAGCTTTTTCTATCATTAAAACCACCTATTCTGATGGAACCTGCTCCTACCAGGTGATTTTGCCGGGCACACAACAGTGGACTGCGGGCCAGTCAAATCCCCAGGATCTACTAACTAACTTACAGGCTAATGCCGGCGCCAGTGACGACTATTCGCAGCTAGTGGTTGCCGCCATGACTAAGGCCGGCATTAAAAGCACTGACCCGGTATGCATTTACGGCCACTCCCAGGGTGGGATTGTGGCCACGAACCTAACCGCTAATGCGCAGGTGCGGGCACGTTTCAATATTGTGGCTACAGCTACCGCCGGTAGCCCCACCGGCAATAGCGTAATTCCGCCAGGTACACAGTATTTGAGCATGGAAAACGCCGACGATATCGTGCCCAGCTTAGACGGCAAAGCGCCGGTTAGCGCCACTAACCGCACCAATGTAGTCACTGTGCATCAGGGCGGCGATCAGCATGATCAGCGTGTCTATGCGCGTTCAGCTAAGCAGTTACCTAATGAGCCGGGCGCGCAAACCTTTAATAGGGCTTGGAACCAGGATGCGGGTAAAACTGTGGTTTCGCGTCAGCAGGCCACTTTCCAAATTAAACGCACCCCGGTGGCGGAACCTGCCCCCAATCCTTCACCACAGCCAGCCCGCACCCCGCGCCAGGCGGCGCCAAGCCAGCCCCAAGCACCCACTCCGTCGCAGCCGACGCCAAGCCAGGCCACAGCGTCGAGCAGGCCCGCCCCGCAGCCTTCACCGTCTCCCAGCCCCGGCCCACGCCCCAGCCCAAACAAGCCGACGCCGCACTAGAGGCGGCGTCGGGCAATTAGCCAGATTCAATTATCGAAGCAGATTTAAGGCAGGAAAATGGCCACAATCATCACGATACTAATAATGATTTCGCTGACCCCAATCACGCGGGGGCGAATCACCTTGGCGCGCTTGCGTACCCTCTGGCGCTGCATAAGTGGCAGTACTAGGGCGCGCGCAGTTAGCACCACCCAAAAGGCCAGGTTGGTCCAGCCGATCAGGCCGGCACTGGCCGCATATGCCACCAGAGCTAGCCCCACCAGGTGGAAGCCAAAGCTAAGAGAAATCATGGCGAGCTTGCCTCGGCCACGAATCATGGCTTTTACGTAAGGTACAGTGCCCACGAAATAGCCGCTGACCAGGGAGGTAACCAACCAGGCCCAGTGCCAGCCGGTTAGGTTTTGAGGACCCCCAAAGCTTTCTAGGGTGTCCGCGCCCTTCTCTAAGCCTAGGAAGCCGCCGGCGCCGCCAGTGGCGACGTCGTAGCTAACTGCGGTCATTAGTGTGGCCGCAAGCGTGGTGGTGACGCCGCTAAGCAGCGAGCGCTCTTTACCTATGCGCACCTGCCACAGGGCCAGCGCCAATAGCGGGGCGAAAACTGCGGCCCAGCGGATCAGGTAGGGGGCGCTGATTAGGCTCGCCAGCCCAGCTATAGCGCAAATTGCCGAATACCAGATCATGGGCACCAGCAGCAGTAGACGCTTAGCTTCTGAGCGGGTGCGTAGCCACTGGGTCCAGGCCCAGAACGCAAAATAGCCCATCCAGAAAGCCGGCCAGATCAGCAGGTAATGCCAAGACCAACCCCCAATAAAGGCCCCCACCAGGGGTGGAATGATTAGCATCCCCCAGGCGCCATGCTGGTTAGGCACCCAGGCACGGGTGCTGGGACGGCGCCTAATTTGCTCAACGGTAGGGCGCCGCCCAGGGCGTTCTTGCGCGCGCTGTTGTGCAGCAGCTGAAGCAGCAGCAAGCGGCTGGCCGCTAGCTAGCAATACGTCATCTTCCGGCCCTGGCAGTGACTGCTGGAAGGGTACCGAGCTGGCTGCCTTCTGCGTGGTCTCGTTGCTATCTGGGTCTTGATACTCCACCCTTGGCACATTGGAGCTGGGGCGCGCTTGGCTAACTCCAGCTGACGCGGCTGGCAGCTTGGTAGCCTCGGCAGGGCTGGCAGCGGAGGGAACTGAAGACGTAGAGCTCATGGCTTTATTCTAGGGAAAAGCCTTAGATATTTAGCTGACACGGTGTAGCAGTCTGTTCGTGCTTGCCATAACTGGGATGTACATAACTGGGCCGCAAACAAACTGGGGTCGGGCACTAACGCACCCGACCCCAGCTAGCTAAATGAGACTAGTTGGCTAGCGCTGCGCTAACCACGCTCTTGGCTTCCTTCTGAACTTCCTTCAGGTGCTCTTCACCCAGGAAGGACTCAGCGTAAATCTTGTACACGTCCTCAGTTCCGGAGGGACGGGCTGCGAACCAAGCGTCCTTGGTGGTGACCTTCAGGCCACCGATCGGCGCGTCGTTACCGGGGGCGCGCACCAGGCGCTGCTCGATAGGTTCACCAGCCAGCTCGGTGGCGGTGACGTCTTCGGGAGAAAGCGCGGCCAGCTTGGCCTTTTCTTCCTTAGTGGCGGCGGCGTCGATACGGGCGTAGGCCGAAGCGCCGAAGCGCTCTACCTGCTCAAGGTGTAGCTGCGAGGGGCTCTTGCCGGTGACGGCGATGATCTCGCTGGCCAGCAGGGCCAGGATGAGGCCGTCCTTGTCGGTGGTCCACACGCCGCCGTCGAAACGCAGGAAGGAAGCTCCTGCGCTTTCCTCACCACCGAAGCCCACAGAGCCGTCTAGCAGACCAGGCACGAAGTGCTTGAAGCCTACGGGCACCTCCACCAGCTTGCGGCCAATGGATGCCACCACGCGGTCGATCAGACTGGAGGAAACCAGGGTCTTGCCTACAGCGCAGTCCTTGCCCCAACCGGGACGGTGGGTGAATAGGTACTCGATGGCCACAGCCAGGAAGTGGTTGGGGTTCATCAGGCCGTCGGGGGTGACGATGCCGTGACGGTCAGAGTCGGCGTCGTTACCGGTGGCGACGTCATAGGGGGTGGCACCAGAAGCGTCGGGGGTCATGGCGTTACGCAGGGAGGCCATGGCGTAGGGCGAGGAGCAGTCCATGCGGATCTTGCCATCCCAGTCCAGAGTCATGAAGGACCAGGCGGGGTCCACCTTGGGGTTGACCACGGTGAGGTTGAGGCCGTATCGCTCGCCAATCTCAGCCCAGTATTCAACCGAGGCGCCACCTAGCGGGTCTGCACCGATGCGCACGCCAGCCTTGCGGATGGCCTCCATGTCAACCACGTTGGCCAGGTCAGCTACGTACAGCTCACGGTAGTCGTGGCGGATTACCAGCTCACTCTTGAGGGCCTCGTCGATGGGCACGCGCGGCACGTTGCGCCAGGCGCCGTCCACTAGTAGTTCGTTGGCGCGGTTAGCAATCCAACCAGTGGCGTCGGAGCCGGCAGGGCCACCGGTGGGCGGGTTGTACTTGAAACCACCATCGCGCGGAGGGTTGTGGCTGGGGGTGACGACAATACCGTCAGCTAGGCCGGGGCCGGAGGTGCGTACGCCCTCGGGGGTGCCAGCGCCGTTAGCTACCAGGATGGAGTGGGAAACGGCCGGGGTGGGGGTGTAGGAGTCGCGAGAGTCGATAGCGACCTTCACGCCGGCGCCTACCAGCACCTCGACGGCGGAGCGCCAGGCCGGTAGTGATAGGGCGTGAGTGTCGCGGCCCAGGTAGAGCACACCGTCGGTGCCCTGGGAGGCGCGGTACTCAACGATTGCGGCGGTGGTTGCCACAATGTGGGCTTCGTTGAAAGCAGTGTCTAGGGAGGAGCCACGGTGACCGGAGGTGCCGAAAACTACGCGCTGAGCGGGTACGGCAGGGTCCGGTACCAGGTCGTAGTAGGCCTGGCGAACTTCTTCGACATTGATGAGATCTTCAGATAAGGCGGGTTGGCCAGCTCGTTCATGCATGTCTGTAGTGTGGCACAGCTTACCCACAAAAATCACCCCATCACATGCAAATACTCACAAATACAGGCAAAATCATCCCTTCCCTATGATTTTTCCATGGGGTTTTATAGGCAACGGACGAAATGTCAGTTTTTGTGCGGCCCATACTGGCGCACCCACACTGCCACACATTGGCGCACCCCACGGCGCCAGCACATCCCGCGCCGCAATACCCAGCCCCAACGCCCCAAACTAGGACCACCCCAAACTAGGATGGACCTATAGGCACCAAGCCAATCTAGGAGGTCCCATGCCCACCGCAATTTCCACCCCTAACGCCCCCGCCGCCGTCGGCCCCTACTCTCAGGCCGTTTCCACTGGCGACGACGCCGGCGCCCAGGTTTTCATTTCCGGCCAGATCCCCCTGGTTCCGGCCACGGGACAGCTGGTCGAGGGCGACATCCAGGCCCAGGCGCGCCAGAGCCTGACCAACATCGGCGAAATCCTAAAGGCTGCCGGCCTGAGCTTTGCCGACGTAGTTAAAACCACCGTGCTGCTGGCGGACATCAACGACTTTGTGGCGGTTAACGAGGTGTATGCCCAGTTCTTCACCGGCCCAGTACTGCCCGCGCGCGCAGCTTTCGGCGTGGCCGCACTACCCAAGGGGGCCCGCGTGGAGATTGAGGCCATCGCGGTTCGCCCCTGAATGTCGCGCTAGCCCCTGATCGCTGCGACTTGAGCACTACAGCTTGCCCCTGATTGTCGCGGTTTACCTAAGATCAGTGCGCTTTTGGGGGTTGCAAGGTTTCTCGACGTCGTCGTAGCTACCCGTAAACATTTAACGGTCCGGTTTGACTAAATGTCTACCGGACCACTTTTATGCCCAAAGTCCCAAAATTCGCTAGACAGTTGAAAGTTAAACAATCTAGACTCAAGTTATCGCAGTTCAACCTGACAGAAAAGCCAAACCCTTAAGACAGGCAGTCTGCCGACAAACTTTCAAACCTCTAGACACTGTCCAAATACTTAAAGGAGCACATCATGACCAAGATCGGTATCGTAGTCGGTTCCGTCCGCGAGGGTCGCGTAGGTGACCAGATCGGCAACTGGATCCTGAAGCAGGCCCGCGCCAGCCATCCCGAGGCCGAGTTCACCGTAATTGACCTGAAAGACTACGACATCCCCATGTTTAACGGCCCGGTTGCTCCCATGGTTCTGGGTGGCAAGTATGACAACGACGCCGTCGCCGCCTGGGCCAAGGCTCTAGACGAGCAGGACGGCTACATCTTCGTAACCAGCGAGTACAACCACACCATCCCCGGCGCCTTCAAGAACGCCGTCGACTCCATCAGCCCCGAGCTAATCGGCAAGGCTGTGGCTTTCGTGGGTTACTCCTGGGACGGCGCCATCCGTGCTGTTGAGCAGTGGCGTACCCTGTCCGCACAGTTCGACATGTACGATATCCGCGCCCAGCTAGCCCTGACTTTCCCCATGGACTTTGAGGGCATCGACACCTTCGCCCCCAACGAGCGCCGCGCCGACGAGCTAGAAGCCCTACTCTCACGCCTAATCGAGGTTAGCGCCAAGCTAGCCGCCTGAGTATCAAGGCAGCCTGGCCCGGCATAACCTTGCCCTAACCCTGTAGGGTTGCCTTATGTCGAAAAAGAGTCAGCGCCGCGCCCGCGCCCAGGCCAAAAAGGCCGCCCAGGCTGTGCAGTCCCCCGCCAAGCCCCAGAAGGTTGAATTTGTAGCCCGCCCCTTCGCCGGCCTTAAGAATGAAGCTGAACTGGTTGCCATGGCGCAGATCATCCCGGCCGCCACCATGACCGTTAAGCTCAACGACAGCGAACACATTCCGGCTGCTCACCGTGGCACCACAGTTGAGCTAGCCACCCTGCTGCCGGACCTAACCCAGGGCATGCGCCGCGCCGACGACCGCTACCTGGTTGCCATGCAGACCACCAAGCACTCCGGTGACGCCTCGCGCGACGTCGCCTACGCCCTACTCAACACCCTGGAGCTAGAAAACAACACTGGCCTGCAGCTAAGCACCCTACCTGAGCCCGGCCCGCGCCTACAGGACCTGCTAGACGCCGACTTTGAGCCGGTTTTCCAGCTGCATGACTCTTTTGGTTTCTGGGCCGCCCCCGGCGAGCTCAGCGATGAGGAGCTAAACAACCTGGTCACCCAGTCTCGCGACGAGATTGTGGCCACCCACCAGGTCCCGGGCGTGGAGCACGCCTTCTGGTGCCGCATGGGCGGTAAGGAGTACGTGCGCTGGGTGCGTGAGGAGGATGAGGACGCCTTCTTCAACGCCCTGGCCAAGGTGCACGCCGCCCGTGAGTCTGAGCTTAGCGACGACGGCGCCCGCCTGGGTTTTTTCCTGGGTGCCTTCCGCGCTTACGGCATTGCCATCCCGGTGTGGCAGCTTGAGCCGGGCACTACCGCCGAGCAGCTAACCGCCCCCATGCAGGCGCTGGGTGCACGCCTACAGGCTGCCCTGGCTGACGACGCCGCTCTGAACGCTGACGAGCGCCGCGCCAAGGCCGGCATCATTTCCCGCCAGGTGAACCTGTAAATCAGCGATTTTAAGGAAGCACCGTGACCCTCACCCCGGCACAAGAGGTCGCTCAAAAGCTTGCCCAGCTGGAGGCTCACTCGCAGGCACAAGCCAATGACGCCGTCGCTGGCACCCCTGCGCACGACGACGCCAGTCAGCCCGGCGCGCAAGCCCAGCGAGCCGGCGCGCAAGCCCAGCAGCCAGGCGCTAACTGCTGCGCCGCCAGCGAGTATCTGCCTGACCGCGCTGTTGCCTACGTGGTTGACCAGCGCGTTCAGTATGCGGATTATTTCGGCAAGCTGCCGGTGGCAGTGATTATCCCGGCCTATAACGAGGCTGAGCGCATCACCGCAACCGTGCAGGCGACCTTGGCGATTGCCGGGGTGGAGCGGGTCGTGGTGGTTGATGACGGTTCTACCGACGACACCGCCAAGATCGCTAAACGCGCTGGTGCGGAGGTTATTTCTAAGCCTCACAAGCGCGGCAAGGGCGCAGCCATGGGCTCGGGCGTGGCTTATTTGCGTAAGTCTGCCCAGCCGGGTGCGGACTATTTGCTGTTGTTTGTCGACGGCGACCTGGGCGCTAGTGCCTCGGCTTGCGAGGTGCTGATTGAACCTGTGGCCAGCGGGCGTTGCTCTATGAGCATTGCGGTGCCACCAGCTTTTAAGGGGGCTGGTGGGCATGGTTTTGTGTTGGGCACCGCCCGCAAGGCCATCAGTGAGGCTACCGGCTGGGAGCCGCAGGCTCCGCTTTCGGGGCAGCGTTGCATGAACAGTTTTGTGTTTGAAGCTTGCAAGAATCAGCTCTCTAGGGGCTGGGGCGTGGAAACCTGGTTGAGTGTGAAGGCGCTTGAAGCTGGTTTCACTGTGTTAGAAGTGCCTTGCTCGATCACTCACCGCGTTAGCGTCAATAATTTGGCTGGGCGCTTGCACCGCCTGGAGCAGTTCCGTCAGGTTCGTAAAACTACGCGTAAACTGCGTCCAAGCCTTGTCAGCCGCCTTTTGAATAAGCGCAGGGGCCAAGCAGGCGCAAAATCGAGCCAAGCAAACGTCAACCAGGCGGCAGCTTCACAAGCTCCCTTTGAGCCTTACCGTATGCTGCACCCCACAGCCTAAAACATGCTGCACCCCACGGCTTAAAAGCAGCCTGAACAGGGCTTACTGAAGTAACGTGCCCACCTCATGGCGCAGCCACTTTGAACTTACGTGGCTGCGCCATCGTTTTAGTGGTAGCTAGTTGTTTTCGCTGAGGCCGCAATGAGGCTGCGCGTCTTATAACGTCGCCTCCCGATGAGACCCCGCAACCCCATCTCCCATCTCCACCACAGCTTCTGTTGTCACATCACTCCCTGTTACACCAAGTTTTTGTGGTAGTTCCAGGGACATAAAGCAGGCCAGAGGCACCAGCAAAAACAGACTGTAGAGCGCCATCGAGGCGCCCGAATCATTTAGGGCCACTTCCAGCAACATCAAAGCAGTCACTGGGGCGAACATCAAAACAACAATGCTAGATGTTTCCGACGCATGAATAGCGACATAGAACTTTACCCAAACCCAAGCAATTAATGCTATCACTATTAATGCAACTAACATTTTCACAGCCACATAGTCAGATTCAGCTAAAAATGGCGCCATCAAAGCCATGAACCTATGGTCTATATCCGCAGCAAAAGCAGAAAGGTAATCAGGGCTCTCACCAGAACCACACCATTTAGTAAACGTCAGGATCGATAGCGAAATAAATAGAATTAAGCTTAAAACATAGATGTTAGACAAGCGTAAGCTGGGTTTAGACAGTTTCAAGATTAGTGCAGTCAACGCAACCCCAAAAACTACGGCTCCAGCAAAATTATCCCCTAAGCTCGGCAAAGCCGTAGCCAATATAAGTAATACCCCGATTCCCCCTATTGCCATCTGAGAAATGCGCAAGCTTAAACTGTGATCAAGTCGGTTAGCAAGGTAAACCAAGGCTACCAGAGCCCCCATACCCCCAAAAGCAAAACCGGCACCAGATAGCCCATGTAAATTAGTCGAATCGAGGGCAGCCATAGCAAAAGGACTATTCAAGATTAGATGACTACCACTGAGGCCATCACCCAACCAAAAGAAAGCATTTAACACACAAACCATTACGAAGCCACTTGCGTAATTAGCGAATTTTATGGTTACTAGCTGCACCAAGCAAGTAATCGCTAAACTTATGCCGATAATAGCCGCCACAAATGGAATATACCCCAAATCTGCACCATTAGCAGGATCTTCGTAATTACTGACAACATCGGGGTAGTTAGCGCTTGCAGGAGTTGAATTCATCCTCCACGCATACCAACGAGTTACGCTAAGTAATATACATCCCAATGGCACGCAAGCTGCAAAGACAAGTAGGTTGCGCTCAACCAGTGACCTTATGCCAGTTGTTTTGAACCCCTCTGGAGAAAACTCGAATTTAGCAACCCCACTTAACCACACCACAACCGGAACTAGTAGGAGAAATAGCATCGCCAGAACATTAAAGTTGGCAGCATCTTGTGAGACTTCAATTTTCTTTCCCTGCTCTATCAGAGAGTCAATTAAAGACAAACGTGCTTTAGGTACAGAAGCCTTGTAAATCTCCCGATAGCCTTCATTCCATAGACTTACTTGCCGGTCTTTAAAAGCCGATTTATCAACTCTACCAGGAGATTGTGGCAACGCCTTACCCACACTCCCTTCAGGAAGCCTAGCGCCATAGCGAGCCGCAACAGTAGGGGCTATGTCAGTTAACCTAGTTAAATTACCACTATAACCAAGAGAAGACCCTGAAAATATTTTATCGAACGCAGATCTATCTAGACTAGGAATTAGCGCGAGATTAAGTTTTTTATACTCACGACTTGAGGTATAATGGTCGCTACTAAGCGAGATAAGCATTATGTCAACATTGTCACCATAATATGCTCGAAATAGGCTAAGGTACTCCGCATATCGATACCAGTCTTTATTTCTAGCATCAACAATCGTCACATCCGCTGGATAACCTTCAAACAATCTACGCTTAACGCCATAAGGCCAATATCCACTGTAATAATCATCTTCTGCAACGATTTGCCTAACCCTACAGCCAGCAGATTTCAAACTGCGCACCAACATTGAAGTACGGATATTATAATCATCGTTAACGAAATCGTTTTGCTTCCCTGACATTAGCGAGGCAAGTAGATCTTTTTCATCAAGTTTAGACCTCGGAACGAATACATTCATTGGTTCAGCCGGATAACCTTCAATATATTTAGCCTTCATGCTGTCATATTCTGAATATTTCCCATTTCCCATAGGTTTATGATTTGCGATCGCGCTAATACTTTGCCAAGTTAGTTTATTTGTAATCAGCACAATAAGAGGTTTAATTCTGGTAGTGGCTGTAGCTCCACAAGTATTTGTTACTTGCGAAGACTTATGTTGCGACCCACTCCCTTTAATAGTCACAGCATTAGCTCCACTGGCTAACACCAGTAGACATACAAGAATTACCGTAAAAAGTTTCGCCAGCGCTATTGCTATTCGGCTAGCTATCACGCTGCCATCAACTGCACCAAAGACACGTGTCTCGCCGTCGGTTTTAAACCGACGCAACCCAGCGCCTCCAGACAAGCCGCTCACCGGCATAAAACGTGAACTGCGTAAACCTAAGCGATCGCTGCCAAACATGAAATCCAGCATAGCGCCCATTTGACGAGACAGCTGACGATTCCCGAAGCAAATTACAAGTTTTTACTCAAGCACCAACACTTAGAGTTGCCCGCGACAGGCAACAAAGCCATTTGCTCAGATAGCCGACAGTCAGTCATCTGCGGTAGTCTTTGTATCGGATTTTGCCGGCAGTTCCAAGGACATCAGGCAGGCCAGAGGCACCAGCAAGAACAGGCTATAGACCGCCATCGAGGCGCCCGAATCATTGAGACCCACTTCCAGCAACAGCAGCACTGTTAGGGTGTCTAGCTGCAGCCGATACACCTCGGGCACACCCTGTCGACGCGTGGCGCGATAAAGCCGCAACCACACCAGCACCACAAGGCTCACCACCACTAGGGCCACAACAATTTTTAAAACCATCAAGCCCATCTGGCCATTGGAGTCAATGAATGGACCCACTAGGGCCTTAAATTTTTTGCCAATGGTAGCCAGGAAAGTGCCGTCTAATAGCTGCCCGCCAAAACGGCCCAGGTGGGTGGAGTTTTCCCTACGCAGCAGCCATTCCAAGATTGCTACGCCCGAAAGTAAACCAGCGGAAATAAGGCCGAGAAGCACCAAAATACGTGGGTGCAGGCTGCGGCCGGATAGTTTCACTAGGGCCACGCCTAGTGTGGGAATTAGTGCCAGCGCCCCACCAAAGTCAGCTCCTAAGAAGGGCGCGGCGTCGACAATTACCAGCAATAAACCAACCCCGGAAACTGCCAGCAAACTGGCGCGTAGGCTATAGCGGGATTTGAGCCAATCGGCCCAGGCCAGCAGGGCAATCATGGCCCCTACCGCACCGAAAGCAAAAGCCGTATTGGACACCCCATAGAAACGCCCCGCCACCAGCGCGTTCATGGTTAAGGGACTGTTGAAGGTGAGGTGATTGCCACTAATTCCATCGCCAAACCAAATTAAACCGTTTAATGCTGCGGCAACAATAAAGCTAGTAGAGCAGCTCGCAGATTTTCGGGTTAGCCAATTAATTAGCGCGGTTAGCACTAAAGCTATTAGTGTCGCACCAGCAGTGGTGGTTACTACTTGTAGCGCAACAGTTTTAAAGGTATCTACCTCCTGATAGGTACTATCACCGATAGTGAAAGACCTGGTAATTATCACCAAATACCAGGGAACTAAATTAACTAGCAAATACCCTACAGGTAGCACGGCAGCAAATACACTCAGTCGCCCCAAGGAAAGCAGTTGCGTGCTGCCAAATTCTGTGCCTTTTATGCTACAGAATCTACGTTCTAACATTTACGCCACCATAGCCACACTACACCCAGAGTAAAAACAACTATGATTATAGTATTGTAAACCATCACAGCACGGGAAGCATGAGCGTGGTTATTTTGGTTAATTAATGAGTTAATTAAATCCTGACGCGCAGAAGTAACTTTAGTTGTAGCGGAATTATCGGAGGAATTTTGCCCCTGCCCTAAACCGCCTACACGCTCACCAACGAACACAGGCTTATTAATGGTTTGTGGATTCTGTATCAAGGCTTGTCCAGAGGCACCTTCGGGTGATTTAGCGCCATAACGAGCTGCAATGGTTACAGGAATGTCGATTAATTGCACCAGGTTGTTTTGGTGCGTAGAGGGTACTCGCACCTTCTCCCCAGCAGCATTAGCATCACGCAGAGACGGAATTAGCGCTAAATAGAGCCTATCATCATCAGAAAGACCGTTTTCGGTGGTAATCGAAATCGTCATAATATCAACACTAGAGCCATAACAACTCTTTAACTGGCGCAGCTTAGAGACAACTTTATCTGCGTTATCATAAGTTGCTTCTACGACAGTAACATCCGCCAAATCACTTCTTGATAGTTGTCCAGGCCTGGCATCAGTATAATATTCTCTATCAGGTAGCGCGGGATCTACAGCAAAGGTGCAACCGGCCGCTTTTAGAGTTTTAGCTAGCGGAGAGTTAATAATGTCGTCGTTACGGTATTTGCGAGTGAATTTATCGCGCCGGCCCGAAAATAGCATGGCTAGCTGTTCATTGAAGTTAGCGCCGTCTTTATGGCCGCGTATCACCAGGTTCATGGGCGTGGCCGGATAGCCCATTAGATAGTTTTTTGTGTACGAGTCTTGGCTTTGTAAGTTTTGCCAGGTTATTCCGCTGGCAACCACTAAAATCAAGGGCTTAATTCGCGTTTTTGTACCAGCCCCGCACTTACCAGTTGTGTTTGCACTGGCGACGGCTCCCACTCCAGCCCAGTTTTGTGCTCTAGCCGCATTTTTGTCACCAGCTATACCTGGAGTAGTCGCCACGGCGAAAGTTGTCGCACTAGCGCCACTAGAGAGCAGCAGCAAACAGCCAATTAGTCCGGCAACAATTTTCGTAACCGCTCGCACCAAAGCTGCTGCGCCGACGTCGGCCTTATCCGCACCGGCCCCACCAGCAAAAGCAACACCGACGTCAGCCCTAAAGATGTCGGTCTTAAAGCGGCAAAACATGTCCGCAAACCTCCTAACTTTATACATAATGCCTGGCCACCTGCACGGTTTCGTAACCGTAGCCGCCCCCAAACAGCATCGCGTGCACGATCAGCATGTGTACACGGTGTAGCCCCACCCGCTCACTCCAGTAGGACTCTAGCGGCGACACGCTCTGATAGCCCTCATAGACGCTGTCTAGATATTGCTGCCCAAACAGGCCCAAATCAGCCAAATCAGTCTCCGCATGACCACCGTGCGCAGCCGGATCGATCATCACCCCAACTACCGGCCCACCAGCGAAGGCTTCCAGCCGCTGGGCGCTGGTCATTATGGCAGCGCCACCTTTCATTATGGCTGCGTCATCTTGGGGCTCAGCAGCGGTTTTCTCACTCAAAAACTCTTTGCAGCTGCGCGCCACATCCGCCACTGGACACCACAGCACGTTTCCGCTCCACAAATCCCCGTGCAGGCGGGCTACGGCTGTTCCGGTCTGGGCTAGCAGCTGGGGCTGGGAGTGGTTAAAGTCCCCGTCACGTAGGCGTTCACAGAGTTTTTCGATCACGACGGCGCCGGAGCGGTCAATCGATCCGTTGTCGCGGGCCGGGGCCAGCATGGGCATGATCCGGTCTGTCGCAAAAAACTCGCCCCAGCTATCGGTCCAAGCCTCCGCCCGCAAAGGTAGACGCGCACGACCCATCCAGCCGTCACCTTCCCAGCCCTGCGGCGGTGCACCCCAGTGTGAGGCTCCAGCGGCGTGGGTGTGGGCTAGCGCGCGACCGAAACTGAAAGCGGCTTTAGGGGTGCAGCGCCTGTCATTAAGCTGAGGTTCTTCTAGCCACCCACGACCGCTACGCACGGGCACCACAGCCGCGCCGCCGTCGTCCATGGCGTCAGCTAGCCAGCGCAGGCCGGTAGCTTCCAACGCGGTTGAACCGGGGATACCTCGATCGTCTTTGCGGAACATAACCAAAGCATAATGCCCGCAATGTGCCAGTTGAGGGTTTAGCTCGAAGCGGCGAGCGTTTCTGGCTTAGTTTCGACGGCGGTCACCCTAAATAGCTTTAGCTCTACGCTCATCACCAACGCCAGTGGCACTAGCAAGCACAGGCTGTAGCGCACCATCGTAAAGCCGGCATCATTTAGTGCTAGCTCAAGCAAAGTCAGGGTAGTTAAGGCGTTGAAAGTAACCACATAACGTGCCGGCACATCTGGGCGTCGCGTAGCGCGATAGACCTTAATCCAAGCCAAAATCACTAGCGTCGTGGTTATCAGTGCAAAGATTAGCTTGGTGCTTGCTTCATCATCTGCCGCGAAAACTGGAGTCATTAAAGCGGCAAATCGTGCAGCGATAACATCAATGAAAGTGCCGTCCAAGAATTTCTGACCCAAATGCCCTAAATAACTGGAGTTGCTCCCAAAACAGCACCATTCAATAACTGCTATTACTGATAATAAACTAGCGCCAATTAAGCTGGAAATAACCAAGTCACGCAGGCGTAGGTTATGGTTCGCAAGCTTCAGCATGGCCACTACCAGCGTAATTGCCAGGGCTAGCGCGCCCGCAGCGTTATCGCCCAGGCTCGGCAGCCCAATGGTGACCACACCCAAGGTGCCAATAATGCCCGCCACTATCAGGGACGTACGCAAACCTCGGCGGGGTTTTAGCCAGCTGGTCAAGGTCACCAAAGCCAGCACAAAACCCACCGCACCAACGGCAAAACCAGCGTCAGACAGGCCGTATAGGCGCTGTGTGGTCAGAACACTTACCGCTAGAGGGCTGTTAAAGGCCAAGTTGCCGCCAGTAATACCGTCGCCTAGCCACAGTAGACCGTTTACTGCACAGGCAATAATGAAACTGACAGAATAATTTGCAAATTTAATAGTGACCAGTTCCAGTAGGCAGGTAAGTACCACAGCTATAGCTACTGCCCCCATAAAGGTCACTAAATGCAGCTTCGTTAAACCAACAATAGCCTGATTATTTTCAGGGATACTGCCGGTAACTATAAATCTGTAATCATTTGGTTCAACCCCAAATAGGTACCATGAGGTGGCGTTAAGTAGCAGGTAACCTACCGGCAAGCTAGCAGTGAACACTGCCAGCCAGCGCATGAGCAGCAAGTATTTCCGGCTTAGATCTGGGTTATCTGTATAGAAATCTAGTTTCGGGAACTTATTACGCCACACTAAGACAATAACCAGCATTGCTAGCACCACGCACAGCATATTGAAACCCATCACTTTTTGTGAGGCTTGGCTATGAGTGCTTTGATTCATTAAGAAATAAATTAGGTTTGTGCGCGCATCAGGTACAGTTCCCTCATTAATTGAGTACTGTTGGGCTTCCCAAAAGTCCACGCATTTCTCTATGGCTGACGAGTTGTCGACTCGCCCAGGAGCCTGCGGCAATGCTTTACCAGTAGCACCCAGTGGCGGTTTTGCCCCATAACGAGCCGCAATTGTAGGTGCAATATCTGTTAACTGAATTAAGTTATCGCGCTGTACAGAAGGCGCCTGCACTCGCCCAGTTTTGGCGTTCACATCTTTTAGGCCGGGCACTAGAGCTAAATATAATTTGGCAGCTTGACCGTCTGAATAGTAGGTTCCGTTTGCTAGCGAGAGTAGCATTACGTCAACATTATCGCCGTAATATACGCGAATTCGGCTTAAATAACTGGCAATCTCGGTAAGTGGTACCGATGCGGCATCCACAACCGTTACATCGCTTAGATTTTGACCAAATGGACGCTCGGTCTCATAGCTACCGCCCACCCGGTACTCAGCGAAACTGCATTCGGAGGCCCGTAAAGTTTGCCCTAGTGGCGAGGTGGTTAGATCATAGTCGGCAGTGGTGTAATTGCCTCCCCTGCCGGAATACAGCATGGCAAATTGCCCATTTTTACTTAGGGAATTAGCGCTTTTAGGAATTAGCAGGTTCATTGGTGTAGCTGGATATCCAGCTATATATTGCGCATATTTTCGTATTTCTGCGCCATCGCCGTTCGCGCCAATGTTTTTCCCATCCAAAACGCCATTTAAATCGCGCCAGGTCAGGCCGTAAGTAACCACCATTACCAGAGGTTTAATGCGACTGGTTGCTGTGGCCCCGCAGTTGCGAGTGACCGCAGATCCAGCTGCTGCTTTGCTTTGGGCGCTCACTGCGGTGGTTTCGACAGTCGCAGCGTTGGCCCCACTGGCTAGCAGTAGGCAGGCAAGTAGTCCCACAAAAAGTTTCGCCAGCGTATGCTCCAGCCACGCACCCATTTTCATACTCCTAAACTGCCACACTTTTATGCCTTGCAACCACTACACTGCACTAGAAGCGCAGTCTGAAGACCAGCTCACTTTGAAAAAGTTACCTGTAGAGCCTTGTTTTGAGACCCTCCTAAGTCTGCAGAATCTGCAGATTTCGCATTGACGCCCACCGGCATGACGGATTCGAAATATAACACACAAGCAAAAGCTATCAGTAGACTCAGACTGTTAAATACAGTTAAAAGACCCTGATCATCCAGAGCTAGTTCCATTAATACCAGTACTGTCAATGTATCCATCAGTAAGCCATAGCGAGCAGGAACATTTGCGGCTTGAATGTTAGGACTGAGCTTAAACCAAAGCCGAACCACAGCTACTATCGCTAGTAACACTGCCAGAGATAGCCAGATTCCATGCTTACCGTTTAGCACAAACGGATTTTTAAGAGAGTTAAGTTTCTCATCTGTCAAAGCCCCCGAAAGACCCAGTAGCACTAAATTTGCTAACAAAAATCCTGAAGCGACTAGAGCATTTAGCTTTAGATTACGTTTACATAGTTCCAACAAAGGCACTAACAGTGTAACTGCCAATATTACCGAATCAGTCAAATTATTACCCATTGCCGGACTGGCCATACACGCAACTAAAATAGCACCTACAACTCCTAACACAAGCAAGGAAACCCGTAAATCATACTGCGCTTTCAACCAGTCAGCGCAGATAACTACTACAATAATAGTTCCTAGTGCACCAAAGCTAAAAGACACATAATTGACTCCGTAAAAGCGTCCAGAAGCTACTATATCCACCCCCAAAGGAGTATTGCGAGTTAAATAACCTCCACTAAACGCATCGCCGAGCCAAAGCAAGGCATTCAATCCAACCACAAAAATGAAACTACTAGCATAGTTTAAGAATTTACGGCAAACCTGTTCGATCAAACAAACCAACAACAAGCCTATCATTATTGCGAGTGCAGCACTAGTTAATATCTGCAATTTAGTTAGATCATCATAATCCAGATAATCATTTCGACCATAGAAATTTTCATCTCCATACGCATAGGATAAATACCACGGGAGACTATTGACAGCCAAATAACCAATTGGTAAACAGCCAGCAAACAAACAAAGCCGCCGAAACCGAATAAAATATTGACTATAGCCTTGCGGGTCTATCCGATGGAAAAATTTTAAGTCACGACCAAATCCCCGATACCACATTCGCGCAATAAGTAGTGAAAATATGAACATAAGTGAAGTGTTATAGACACCCACCTTACCCGAAGCTATCATGTGTTGATTTTGGGCAATCAAGAAGCTGATTAAGTTTCCGTGATCTACCCGATAACTAGGGATAGTTTCTACGTTATTCTCTGTACCTGAATCGTCTTTCTGCAACTCTACATAATTTTTAGCAAGCAGTGCCTTATCAACCCGTTCAGGAGTCAGCGGCAGAGCCACACCAATAGCTCCCGGCAGGGATTTTGCACCATAGCGAGCCGCAATAGTGGGGGCTATATCAGTTAATTTAATTAGATTATTGGTGCGGGTAGAGGGTACTCGCACATAGCCATTTGTAGAATCGAGATCTTTCGACTCAGGCATTAAAGCCAAGCAAGGTTGCTCATCCTTAAATTCTTCATCATACGCAGATCTCAGGTGGACCGCACAACTAAGAGACACCACCATAACATCAACACTGTTGTTATAGTAGTTTCGAATTTTAGCTATATCCGTAAATAGCGTCTTTGCATGAGAACTTGATGAACCGGATTGATCACCATCAAAATAAGCAATAGTAACATCTGATGTATAGCTACCCAGTGGCTCTGAAATAAAACCCTCAGAGTAATAATACCTTTTACTAAAAGACGGATCCACAGACACACTACATCCAGCCGCCTTCAAGCTTTTAACTAGAGGTGAGGCCATAAGTTCACTATAACCATAGCGCCCATTTTGACCATAAATGTTTTTACCTGAAAATAATGTGCTCATTAAGTTAGAGTCTAAGGTTTTTGAATTTCTACCTGTGCCCACCAGATTCATCGGAATGCCCGGATAGGTCAGTAAATAGTTAGGCGCATAGCCTCTCGGCGATGCCGTGTCTCTTACGATGGGCCAGGTCAAGCCATCGGTAACCACTAAAATTAGTGGCCGAATCCTAGTGGTTGCCGTGGCCCCACACTCGCCAGTGGCCCCAGCTGCTATCTTGCTTTGCCTAGCCGCCGCAGTGCCACTTTTCCCAGCAATTTTGCTGCTTTGCGCGCCAGCCACGCCGCCTTGCGTGCCAGATGCAGTGCTGATAGCGCCTTGGGCGCTCACTGCGGTGGTTTCACCAGTCGCAGCGTTAGCCCCACTGGCTAGCAGCAGGCAGGCAAGTAGCCCTGCAAAGAGCGCAGTTAGCATTTTTGCCTCTCGGGCAGTCACGACGACGCCGCACGCCTGCCTCAAGCCGCGCGCCCCGCCGTCGTCGCCTCTAAACCAACGTAGCCCAACGCCCCCAAGCAAGTTAGCTAACGTAACTTGCAAACTGCGCGAACTTCGATGATCCCTGCCGAACATAAAATCCAGCATAACGCCCATTTAGTGAGCCACTTGACGATTCACCAAAACAAATCGGGCCGGGAACCTTTAAAAGTCCCCGGCCCAACCGTCTCGGTTTGCGCCGGCCACGCCAGCCGGCCACCCCGGCCGACCACCCCAGCTACTCAGCTACTCGATTGGGGTAACCACCATGCGGGTTTTATCCACATAGTCGCGCAACCGCTCAGCAATCTCCTCGAAAGATTCCTGATGCACGGTGGAGGGCCGGTGAATCAGGGCCAGGCGACGCGTGGGAACAGGCTCGGCGAAACGGGCCACACTAACGGTTTGCCCTTCGCCTGTGCGTAAAGCACCCTCGGGCACAACCGCTAGCCCGCCACCAACTTTGACTAGCCGCAGGGCGGTTGCCATGTCGATGGTGGTTGCGGCCACCTCATTAATGGGGATATTGCATAGCGCCAGGGTTTGGTCACGCAGGCAGTTGCCAGCCTCCATGAGGATCAGCGGCTGGCGGCTAAGCTCGGCGGGTTTGACGTCGGTGCGCCCAACCCAAGGGTGGGTGTCGGGAACAGCGATTACCAGATCTTCATCCCATAGGGGCTCACTGATAAAGCGCTCCATGCTCTCATCTAAGGCCACCAGGCCTAGGTCAATATCTCCGCAAGCGAGTGCGTCTAGGATGTCCGGGGTGGTCATCTCCCGGAACTCGGAGATTCTGCCAAAATCAGCAGTATTGGCGGCATTAGGTACGCCGCTGGCCACAGATTCAGCCAGGTAGGGTGCGGCGGTGGGGATGATTCCCAGGCGCACTTGACCGTAACGCTCCTGGCTAATGCGGCTGGCGGCCTCAATAAACCCTTCGGCGGCCAGCACTGCATCACGCGCGAAGGGAAGCAGGTCCTGGCCCAGAGGGGTGATTAGAACCTGTCGCGTGGTGCGCTCTATAAGGGGGCCATCAACGCGCTTTTCCAACGCGGAAATGGACTGGGACAAGCTGGGCTGGCTCACACCAAGTGCCGCTGCTGCGTCACCGTAGTGTTTGTGATCGCAGAGCGTTACAAAGGCCCTCAACTGTGAAAATGAGGGCATTGAAAGTGATGGCATCACTAACCCCCTTTGGTAATTTCGGCTAGGCGAACTTTGCCTGGCCGCGGTTGCGGTTAAGTTTACGCTGCATCCCCCCTAAATTTTCTTGAAATATAAGCGGAAAGTGAGGATTTATAAGGTTTTCTTCGCGCTCCGCCTGTGCTTACACTCCAATTATATATGCGCAGGTGAGCGGCTGTTTAGGGGGTAGGTGTTGCTCTGGGCTAAAATTTGCCGGGCTCGACGGCGCCCAATCGGCACGAAAGCACCATTTTACCTAGATAAACTGCCCTTCATCTGCTGTTTTTGGGCAAATTTTGCACTTAGCTTGCGGCTAATTCTTGGTATCTTTTCCGCATCCTGACGCCGTCGCCTGCCCCTTTTTGCATCCGCACCATCCCTACCTCACTGCGACCCCACACGAAAGCAACACATTCACCCGAGCTACACCAAAAGCTACCAAAAGCCCCCACATCAATGTGACTCAGCTCTCTATGTGCCCTGCGACACGGTGACCATTATGTGAGCAGCCACGCTAGGTAGGTAGAATTCCCAACATGATCGATCTGCGCGCCTTACGTGAGAACCCCGAGCCTTTCCGTGCCAGCCAGATTGCCCGTGGCGCGGACGTGTCCCTAGTTGACCGCATCCTTGAAGCCGACGAGCGCCGTCGTTCATCGCTAAGCGCCTTCGAGACTGCCCGAGCCCAGCAAAAAGAAGTCTCCCGCTCTGTGGGTAAGGCCGCTGCTGAAGAGCGCCCCGCCATCTTGGCCCGCGCCAAGGAGCTAGCCGCCCAGGTTAAAGAGCTGGAGGCGCACTCCAACGAGGCCGCCGTCGAGCTAGACACCCTAGCCCACCAGTTCCAGAACCTAATCGAGGGCGCCCCTGCCGGTGGCGAAGAAGACTATGTGGTGCTGCGCCACGAGGGCCCCGCCGTGCGCGACTTTGCCGCTGAGGGCTTTGAGCCTGCCGATCACCTGGCGCTAGGTGAGGGCCTGGACATTATCGACGTGCGTCGCGGCGTTAAGGTTTCCGGCTCGCGCTTCTACTTCCTAAAGGGTTGGGGTATGCGCCTGGAGCTGGCGCTAATGACCGCCGCCCTAGACACCGCCGTCAAGCACGGCTTCACCCCGCTAACCACCCCCACCCTGGTTACCCCCCAGATTATGGGCGGCACCGGCTTCCTGGGGGCACACAGCGACGAAATCTACTACCTGCCCGCCGATGACCTGTACCTAACCGGTACTTCTGAGGTGGCCCTGGCCGGTTACCACACTGACGAAATCTTGGACTTAAGCGCCGGCCCTAAGCGCTACATGGGTTGGTCTACCTGCTACCGCCGCGAGGCTGGCGCCGCCGGTAAGGACACGCGCGGCATTATCCGCGTCCACCAGTTCAACAAGGCTGAAATGTTCTCCTACTGCCGCCCTGAGGACGCCGCAGATGAGCACCAGCGCCTGCTGGCCATGGAAGAAGAGATGCTGGCCAAGGTTGAGCTGCCTTACCGCGTGATTGACACCGCCGCCGGTGATCTAGGCTCCTCCGCCGCCCGCAAGTTCGACTGCGAGGCTTGGCTGCCCACCCAGCAGCGCTACATGGAAGTCACCTCCACCTCTAACTGCACCACCTTCCAGGCCCGCCGCCTAGGCATCCGCGAGCGCCGCGAGAACGGCACCAGCCCCGTGGCCACCTTGAACGGCACCTTGGCCACCACTCGTTGGATGGTTGCGATTTTGGAAAACCACCAGCTGCCGGATGGTAGTGTGCGCGTGCCCGAGGGTCTGCGTCCTTACCTGGGCGGTCTGGAGGTTATTGAGGCTCCTGCCGGCGCATGAGCAAAATCGCCGCTTCCGGCATGCCTATCACCCCTGAGGGTGAGTTGAGTGCTGCGGCCGCTGCTGCGCGCGCTAATCCGCTTGACGACGCCGCTTTTGGCGCTGCTGTAGCGGATATGCGCGCCCAGTTGGCGGCCTGGGCCGGGGGTGGCGAAGGCTCTGCTTTGCCGCCACTTGACCGCTCCACCCTGCTGGCTTTGGACATTGACGGCACTATTTTGGACATTAACGGCCAGGTGCCCCCGCGTACCCGCGCCGCCGTCGTCGCTGCTGCCCAGGCGGGTGTGCAGGTAGTCCTAGCCACTGGGCGCGGTATTGAGGCAGCCCTGCCGGTGGCGGATTTCCTGGGACTAACCCGGGGCTGGATGGTGTGCGCCAATGGTGCACTAACTGTGCGCCTAAACCCCAAGCTGAAGGGCACGCCGTCTTTACCGGGCGGATATGAGATCACCAATTCGGTTACTTTTGACCCCACCACCGCCATTGGGCGTATGCATCAGGTGCTGCCTGAGGCTATTTTTGCGGTGGAAATGCCGGGCCGGGGTTTTTTGACCAGCGCTGACTTCCCGCCTGGGGAGCTGATTGAGAACACCACCACGGTGTCGCTGGAGCAGCTGTCGAGCCAGCCGGTTAGCCGCGTGATTGTGCGCGCCCCGGGGATGGCGCTGGCTGATTTTGAGGCAGCGGTGCGTAGCGCCGGGCTGCATGCGGTGGAGTACGCCATTGGTTGGACGGCTTGGCTAGATGTCAACGCCGCCGGGGTGTCTAAGGCCAGTGCGCTGGATGCCTTGGTTTCTGGCCTGGGGGTTAAGCACACGGTGGCTATGGGCGACGGCGCCAATGACTTGGAGATGCTGCGTTGGGCTGACCTGTCGGTGGCTATGGGTAGCGCCCCTGCGCGCGTCAAAAACGCCACCAGCGTGGTCACCGAGCCGGTGTGGCATGAGGGTGCGGCTATCGTCTTGGCGGCCCTGTCCCGCTAAACCCGCTTTGAACTGGTTGTAGACTGTGACCAGGTCTTAGCAAAGGAGCTTTATGCGTGCCGGCACCTATATCAAGTATGTCGCTACTTGCCTCCCCAGCGCCCTGATTGGCATCGGTATTTTTCTGGCTATTTTCCGCGCCAACCCAAACCTGGGCCTCTATAGTGGCATTGCCGCGTTAGTTGTGTGGGGGCTGACTATGGCGGGCTTGGCGCGAGCCTTGCAGGAAGTGGGTGGCTTAGTGAAGGTGGGTGACGACGTCGTCGCTAAAGCGGACCAGGCCAAAACCAGCGCCCCGGGCAAAGCCAAGGCCGCCCCGGGCAAAACCAAGCAACGCCAGGGCGAGGCCACGGCCGGCAAAGCCAAGGCCGCCCCGGATGAAACCGAAGCGGCCTTGAGTGGTAGTTGGTTTAAACGCCGCGAGCGCGGCTTCCCACGCTGGCTGCCTTACCTATTTGACCTGGTAGCAGCCATTCCTGCGGCGGCAGGGCTGGTAGCGGGGGTGGCTTTCTTTAGCGGACAGAGCGCTTCCCTGACCACTATGGCGGCCCTGATGCTGACCTGCATCCTGTACGTGTCCTGGCGTCAGCAGGCCTTCAAAACCCTCTAGCTCCAGGGCTAGAACTTCACCTCACGCTGGCTGGGCGTGGCCGAGTAGATCTGCTTGCCGGCGCGCCACGAGCCCAGCACCGGCGCACCAAAGCTGAGTGCGTGGAACCAGTCGGGGGCGTCAAGCATGATGAAGTTGGCGCTGTTACCCACCTGGATGCCGTAGTCGCTTAGGTGTAGGGTGCGCGCGGCGTTGTGGGTGATGAACTTGTAGGAGTTGAGAATTTCGCTCCGCGACATCATCTGCGTGGTGTAGAGCCCGTTGAACACCACGTCACGCAGGTTGCCCGTGCCCATGGGGTTCCAGGGGTCCTCAATGTCGTCTTGGCCGAAGGAAACGTTGATGCCGGCGTCGGTTAGTTCCTTGACGCGGGTGACGCCTCGACGCTTGGGGTAGGTGTCCATGCGTCCCTGCAGGTGGGTGTTGACCAGCGGGTTTGACACAAAGTTGATACCGCTAAGTTTTAGCAGCCGCAGCAGGCGGATGAAGTAAGCATTGTTGTAGGAGTGCATGGCGGTGGTGTGGGAGGCGGTGACGCGCTCGCCGATACCGGCCTCTAGGGCGCGGGTGGCTAGGGTTTCTAGGCCGCGTGAGGTTTCATCGTCGATTTCGTCGCAGTGCACGTCCATGAGCAGGTCAAACTCTTGGGCTAGCTCCACCGCATAGTTCAGTGATGACACCGAGTATTCGCGGGTGAATTCAAAGTGTGGGATGGCGCCAATGCAGTTGACTCCCATTTGGGCGGCGCGGCGCATTAGTTGGCGCCCATTGGGGAAGGATTCGATACCTTCTTGCGGGAATGCCACGATCTGCAAGGTGATGGTGTCGGCAATTTCTTCACGCAGGTCAATTAGGGCGCGTAGGGCGGTCAGTTCGGGGTCAGTGACGTCCACATGGGTGCGCACGTATTGCACACCGAAGCTGGCTTGCTGACGAATTGCGGCCAGGGCGCGCTCGTGGGCATCGGCGTAGGTGAGCGACTTTTTGCGTTCGCTCCACACTTCGATGCCTTCAAATAGTGTGCCGGACTCGTTGTAGCGCGGCTGCCCGCTGGTTAACGCCGAGTCTAGGTGCACGTGGGATTCAATGTAGGGCGGTAGTACTAGCCGCCCGCCGCCGTCGACGATCTGCTCCCCCGCCTGCGCTTCTAGGCCCGCCTCAAGCTGCGCAAACTTTCCGTCCTTGATGCGGATGTCGGTTAGCTGGGGGGCGTTTTCGATGCGTACGTTTTTAATCAGTAAGTTCATTTTCTTCCCTTTCGTTGGTTTTTAGGGCCGACGACGCCGCCCGCCCTGTGGGGACGACGTCGCCGTTTAGTTGGGCCTAGCCCCAACCAGAGCGGGCCGGGCAGGCATCCCAAGCCGAGCCAGAGCCCCAAGCCGGGACGCCGCCCCAAGCCGGGACGCCGCCTGCAGCCCTGGCCACTGGCGCAGCCGGCCAGCACAGTTACAGATCCTGCGGCTCACCCACAGTGAATTCCAGGCCCAGGGCGCGCTCCAGGGCCATCCCACCCAGGTACACCACCACCGTGGTCACCATGGCGTTAATGGCGGGAATACCTAGGTCTTTAACAAACCAACCCACCAGAGCCCCGGCCAGGATAGACAGCACCGGCACCCACTTAAAGGCCACGATCCCGGCACTGTAGGAGCGGCGTCGGGCAAAGTAATCCACAATCAGGACCGTACCCACGGGCGGCAAAGTGGCGTTCAAAATGTTGAGCCAACCCACAAAGTTGTCGTACAGCCACAGGGCAGCTAGTGTGCCCAGGATGCCGGCCACCAGCACCAGCGGCTTCTTGGGGATCTTGGTGATGTTGGCGTAACCCAAACCGGTGGTGTACAGGGCGTTGTTGTTGGTGGTCCAAATGTTGGCGCCCAGCACCACAATGGCGGGAATGGCCAGGCCCTGGGCGATCATCACGTAGAAAATGTCGTCTTTGCCGGTAAACGCGCCGCCTACCGCACCGAAAGAGAACATCAGGGTATTACCCAGGAAGAAAGCCACCACGGTGGTGATCACGGCGGAGGAGGTGGATTTAGCGAAACGGGTGAAGTTAGGGGTGGCGCTACCGCCAGAAACGAAGGAGCCCACCACTAGGCCCACGGCGCTAACCACGCCCATGCCGGTGCTTTTAGCGAAGATGGCAGACAGCCCACCGCCGTCGGCAGTAGCAGTAACCATAGAGTAGGTGCCCAAAATAGCGATCAGGGGCACGGAAATGAACGAAACAATCTCAATTGCTTTAATGCCGTAGTAGGCGCTGGCGGTCATCAACCCACCAGCAATAATCACAATCACCCACACGTTTACGTGCAGCAGCTCGGCGGTGGGTTTAGCAAACATGGCCACGCCCACGCCAAACCAACCCATCTGGGTCAGGCTGATCAGGGCTGAAGGCAGGAATGAACCTTTAGTTCCAAAGGTGCGCTGAGACATCAAGTCAAAGCTCAAACCGGTTCTCGCGCCGATATAACCCAGCGCACCGGTGTAAACCGCCAAAATTGCGCCACCAATAAGCACAGCCAGGATGTAGCCATTTAAATCTAGGCCCTGGCCGAGTTTGGCGCCCACACTCATAGAGGCGGAGAAGAAGGTAAAGCCCAACATAACAAAACCGACGGCCCAAAATGACCGTCGGCTTTGTGGGGGAACAGCTTCGAAGGAATAGTCTTCGTCAATGGCACTAGAGTGCTGGGAAATGAGTGCGTCTAGATCTTGTGCAGAATTTGCCGCGTCAGCAGCTGCCGGGGCGGGTGCACCGGAACCGGCAGATGCACTGGAGCTGGATGCGCCGGGAGATGATGAGGCTGCGGCCGGGTTGTGGCCGGGATGAGACGAGCTCATGGGTTTCCTTCCAAAAGGTAGCCAAAATCCACGGTAGGTTACTGGTTAAATTTAGGCTGATTCAAGGCTTTAAGCACTAAAGCTTGTCAAATGTGCATAAAGCTACTTTCTGGAATGGTTTTGACGGTAGGCTGTGGCTAGCAGGCGCCATAGTGGGTGCTGCTCAAGCTTGCTGCCTTGCTGCTTTGTTGCCTGGTGGCGCTTTTCAGCCCACGCACGCCCGCTAAGGCAAGAGCCGCTAGGCAAATATTTATCTGTACCAGGAGGCCGCGATGGCGCTGCAATGGATTGGTTCCCCCGAACACACCCGCTGGTTGGGTCAGCACACTCAGGCTTTGCTGGATTTTGCGCGCCGTAGCCGGGTGCCCGGTGGTTTTGGCTGGATCGGTCCCGACGGCGTCGTTGATTCTTCCCGACCGGTAGAGCTGTGGATTACTGGGCGCATGACCTACGTGTTTAGTGTGGGCGTGCTGTTGGGTGTGCCCGGGTGCCGGCGCTACGCCGACCATGGGGTGCAGGCGTTAACTAACGCGTTTTGGGATGAAACCAATGGGGGCTGGTTTAGCGCCATTGAGGGTGAGCTAGATGAGGACGGCCATGGCCGCGTGGCCCCCGGTTTTACCCGTAAAGAGTGCTACCAGCACGCTTTTGTGTTGCTGGGAGCGGCTACGGCCCTGGCGGCGGGGCGTCCGGGGGCGACGGCCCTGCTTAAGCGGGCCCTGGAGGTGCATGAGCGTTACTTCTTTGACCACTCCCAGTCCATGCCCACCGAGTCTTATGCCCTAGATTTCACTGACCCGGAGGATTACCGGGGTATTAACGCCGCCATGCACACGGTGGAGGCCTACCTGGCTATTGCGGACGCCACCGGTGATGACCGTTGGCTGGAGCGTGCCCTGGGGATTGTGGACTTTGCTATTAACCAGCAGGCTCGCGCCCACGGCTGGCGTATCCCTGAGCACTACAGCACCACTTGGGTGCCGGATCCTGACTACAACATTGATGAGGTAGCCCATCCCTTCCGCCCCTTTGGTATCACCCCCGGTCACGGCCTGGAGTGGGCTCGCCTGACAGTGCAGTTGCGGGCGGCTTTGCTAGAGGTTGGTTTGGAGGCGCCGGATTGGATGCTGCCGGCTGCTTTGGAACTGTTTACCCGTTCGCGCGCTGATGGTTGGAATCGCGACGGCGCCCCCGGCTTTGTTTACACCGTTGATTTTGTGGGCACACCGGTGGTGCACGAGCGTATGCACTGGGTGACTTGTGAGGCTATTAGTGCCGCCGCCGCCTTGCACTGTGCGCTAGTTAACGAACCGGTGCCGTTGGCCGCTAAGGCCACCAGTATGGCCTATTTGGAGCACGCCTACCGCAGTGCTTGGGATTACTGTGAGCAATACATTATTGGTGGTGGGGACCCCTTTACCCGCGCCGAGATTGACCCGCAAAATGCGCCCTTAGACCAGGCCGGGGCTTGGGTGCATGAGCTAGATCAGGCCAACCAGCCCTCCACCCGCACCTGGGCTGGCTACCCGGATATTTACCACGCTTTGCAGGCCACTTTGATTCCGCGCGTGCCGGTGTGGCCGGTACTACCCGGCGCACTGCGAGATGGCCTGTTAGACCGTTAGTAGTGCGTGATAAAGTTACGCGTGCTGACCGCCGGAAACGCATAAGGATCTGTGGCGTTTGTGGAGGTCCAGCTGGAGAGGTGACAGAGCGGCCGAATGTGACGGTCTTGAAAACCGTTGTGTCTGCAAGGGCACCAGGGGTTCGAATCCCCTCCTCTCCGCCGGCCGGTTTAAAAATCGCTTTGCTAGAGAGAGATTTTTAAGCTAGGCTTAGTCGCGGTCGTTGACCGTTTGGAGACGTCGCATAGTGGCCTAGTGCGCCTTCCTGCTAAGAAGGTTGAGGTTGATAGCCTCTCGCGGGTTCAAATCCCGCCGTCTCCGCCACCAAACCCCGCTACGGCGGGGTTTTTTGTTACCTCGGGCAGCCGTTTCCCTGAGCTGCCCAGGCCATCCAAGCTGGCGCCGTCGTCCTCACCACCACCCCGCCGAGGCGGGGTTTTTTATTGCCCACCAACCTCCACCACCTGGGCTTTTAGTTGCCTAAACAGCCTGGATTTGCAGCAAAATATGACTCTTTGCATAGACATTTTCAGAGCTTTCCCAGGTTCACTGGCGTCTACCTCAAGCTTACGATGCAACCATTTTTCCGGTACTGCTCGCTAATTTTTAGTAGGTATAATGCAGAAATTACGAAAATACGGGGTTTTCACCCTCGCTCTAGCAATGAGTGCTAGTGCGCTAATTCCGACTGCCGCCGCCTCCCCCAAGGCAGGTACTGCCCTACCGGCAGCTACGTCGTCGGCAACCCCGCAGGTGGTGGACATGACCACCTCCTGGTCTCAGGCCCAGAAGCTAAACCAGCAGGTGCAGAGCCTAGGTAAGCAGGTAGCCCCGCAGATCACCGACTCTTGCAGCTACGTAGCCCTGCCCCAGGACGCACGTCAGGGCTACGTTGACTACCTGAACACTTTGCGCGCCTTCAACAACATTGGCGCCACCAAGCTCAGCCCCAACGAGACCATTCACCGCGAAGCCCAGGAGGGCTCAATCGCGATGACCACCGCCAGCGGCATCAGCCACGGCCTAAAGCCTGAAACCCAGAAGGGAAACAGCCGTTTCCGTCCTGGCCCTAACGGCACCTGGCCTTGCAGCACCGCCGGTGGTGTCCGCTCCACCCTCTCTGGCCTGCTGTCTTGGACCACCTGGCAGTCCGCCACCATGGCCTACCACGCCGACAACCTGGCTGCCGACTCGGGCGTATCCAGCCTGGGCCACCGCATGTACATGTTCAGCCCCAACCTGGTTTACACGGCTGTAGGCGCTAGCCGCTCTAGCTCCGCCCGCAGCTCCAGCGTCAACCAGGTGGTGCTTTCCTACGCACGCGGCTCACGCTTTGCCGATATGTCCTACGAGACCGGCTCTATCACCCAGCCTGACTCCAAGGTGAAGCGTCCGGCCACCATGGAATGGCCCGCCGCCGGTTACTTCCCCTACTCGCTAATGAGCAAGGACGCCGAGTGGTCACTTTCGGTTCTCAGCAGCGAGGCTAAGCTGCTTGACGGCGCCCAGGTGGAAATCACCGCCCCCAACGGCACCGTAACTCGCCCCACGGCCCGCACCACCGGCATCAGCGAGTCCTCCGGCTACCAGAGCGTGGCTTTCGCAGCCCCCGCGCTTGTAGCCAAGCCGGCCGCCAACACGGTAGCCACCTACACCGTTAAGGTCACCGCTAAGGGCAAGTCCTGGACCTACCCGGTGCGTCTGTTCAGCTCGCTGAGCGGCGACGCCCTGTCCTCCAGCGCTGACAAGACTGCCCCGGTCTTCTCTATGCCCGCTACCTCCAAGGTGGCTTACGGCGCTAAGTTCAACGCACTTGAGGGCGTTACCGCTTTCGATGACCGCGACGGCGACGTCACCAAGTCCATCACCGTGGTTAACAACCTGAACACCTCTCGTCCGGGCACCCAGACTGTGGTTTACCGGGTCAAGGACAAGGCTGGTAACTCCACCGAGTTCAAGCGCTCCGTGACCGTGCTCAGCCAGCAGGAAAGCAAGGCTAGCGTGTTCATTGTTGGTAACGCCGTATCCAACAAGGACGCTATTGTTCAGGTAAACGGCCTCAAGGGTGACTACCAGATCACCATCAAGTGGGTGACCACTAAGAAGCAGGGTAATTCCACATACTGGTACAGCTACTGGCGTGGTCCCTACAATGTCAGTGCTAACCTACAAACCCGCACCACTGTTTCGCTTAAGGACGTACCTTCTGGCGCAAAGCTAAGCGTAATCCTCAAGCAGGGTGGTAAAGACATTCTCACTAGTACTGAAGTCACTGTTAAGTGAGATTCTGATGCGATAAACCGGCGAATTTTGATAATTAAATTCGCCGGTTTACGTCTCAGATTATGAAAACTAGCCACAATTTCGCTTGGAGATGTGGCAAGGTTAAGGGTGGTTGTGTAGCTAATCTACATAAACTCCCGCATAGCAAGGAGAAACCAGTGCTCAAACCCAGTTTGAACCGGAGGAGGATCACGGCGTTTACGCTGAGCGTGGCAACTGCCTGCGCGCTTGCGGCTCCCGTTGTGGCATCTCCTACCGCAAATATTCCGTCAGGGACTTTCACTTCAGCCCTGCAGCTTGCCAATGGCACCCAGGCCACTAATGTGCCCGGCCACTGGCTAGTAACCCTGTCTGCGCCTTCGGTATCCGACGGTGGTAGCGCGTCCTCGATCGAAACCCAGCAGGACAAGCTCGCCGAGGCCATCAAGGACGCCGGCATCAACGCTAAGATCACCAACAACTATGACCAGGTCTGGAACGGTGTTTCCGTTACCGTCAGCGACTCTCAGGCCGCTCAGCTGGCCAAGCTGCCTGGCGTTGTAAAGGTTCAGCCCGTTATCGAGGTTCCGCGCCCCGAAACCAAGACCACCAAAGAGCTCACCACCAGCGAAGGTGAAACCAAGTACTCCTGGGGTGCTCCCCTGGGTATGACCAATGCTGACCGCGCTCAGAGCGAACTTGGCCTGACCGGTAAGGGCGTCAAGATCGGTATCATCGACTCCGGTATTGACATTGACCACCGTGAATTCGGTGGTACCGGCGTTTCTGGTTCCGGCACCTCCCGTGAAAAGGGCGACGGCGCCAAGGCTGACGGCGCTGTAGGCTTCCCGAACTCTCGCGTCATCGCTGGTTACGACTACGTTGGTGACGACTACGGCTCGAACGGCACCTACGACGCCAAGCCGGACCCGATTCCGGATGACTGTGGCGGTCACGGTACCCACGTTGCCGGTATTGCTGCCGGTGGCGGCGCCGCTGGTTCCAGCACCGAGGTTCGCGGTGTAGCCCCCGAGGCTTCCCTGGCTGCCTACCGTGTGTTTGGCTGCAACGGCAAGACCAGCACCGACATCATCATCACTGCCATGGAGCAGGCCACCAAGGACGGCATGGACGTAGTCAACATGTCTCTGGGTGCTGCCTACATGGTTCTGCCCGACTACCCCACCACCAAGGCCGTAAAGACCATGGTTGACGCTGGTGTGGTTGTGGCTATCGCTCAGGGTAACGACGGCGCCGACGGCCTGTGGACCCTGGGTGCTCCTGGTGCTGCCACCGAGGCCATCACTGTCGCCAGTGTGGACAACACCGTCGAGACCAACTACTACTTCACCGCTAGCGGCGTAGACAACAAGTTCTTCTACAACGTCGGTAGCAACGGTGGCGACTTCGCTCGCTCCAACGTTGCTTACCCGGTCGTTGCCTCCGGTGAGGCTGACTCTGAAGACGGCAAGCTGTGCACCGCCCCCAGCGACACTAACGCTTTCAAGGGCAAGTACGTGCTTATCCGCCGTGGTGGCTGCACCTTCGGCACCAAGGCCGCTAACGCTCAGAAGGCTGGCGCCGTCGGTGTAATCATCGACAACAACCAGGCCGGCACGCTGGGCATGAACCTGGCCAACGAGACCGACCCGGTAAAGATCCCCGGTGTTTCCATCACCCAGGCTGACGGTGACGCTCTGCGTGCAGCCCTCAAGGCTGACACCACTGTCACCTTCGGCGATACCTTCGGTGACCGCCCGGTCAGCACCGGTGGTCTGGTTTCGGACTTCTCCTCTTGGGGTCTGAACGGCAAGCTGGAAATGAAGCCGGATGTAGCCGCCCCCGGTGGTCTGATCTGGTCCACCTGGCCGCTTGACCACGGCGGTCCGTTCAACACCATTTCCGGTACCTCCATGGCTACCCCCTACACCGCTGGTGCAGCTGCCCTGATCTTGCAGGCACACCCTGAGATCAAGAACGCCAAGAACGCCAGCACCAGCGAGGGCGTGCGCGTACGTCTGCAGTCCACCGGTTCTCCGCGTCTGTGGAGCGAGGGCAACGGCGACAAGACTCTGCTTGAGCCCACCGCCCGTCAGGGTGCCGGTCTGATCGACGTCTACCGCGCTGCTTCCACCAAGGTTCTGCCGAGCGTTTCTCGCCTGAACCTGGGCCAGCAGATTGCCGGTGAAAAGACCCACGAGATCACCCTGACCAACTCTGGTTCTGAGGCTGTGACCTACAAGCTTGGTCACGTGGACACCGTCACCACCACTGGTGAGTCCTCCAAGCCCACCCGTGGCACCACCAACGGCGCCACCGTTTCCACCGATGGCACCTCGGTAACCGTTCCGGCTGGTTCTTCCGCCAAGGTTGCCGTCAAGGTCAGCGCCCCCGAGGGCATTGGCAACGGTGACTTCTACGGTGGTTACGTCACCCTGACCCCGGACAACGCTGCTCAGACCCTGCGCATCCCGTTCGTGGGTGTAGGCGGTAACCTGGCCGAGTCCAAGACCCTGTACAAGACCGGTCCGGTTCTGGCTACCGAGAAGCTGAAGGTTGTTAACAAGGCTGGCCACCAGTTCACCATGTTCAACGACCGTCCGCACGTCTACTTCAAGGCTGACGTACCGCTGATCCGCTCCGGTTTGGTGGCCATGCGCAAGACCGACGACGGCAAGTACGAGGTCCTGTCTGACCAGGTCTTCATCTCCATGAGTGACAAGGGTTGGAACCGTACTAGCACCCGCCTGGTGCGTTGGGACGGCTCCTACCTGGACGCTAACAACCAGCTCCAGCAGGCTCCTGAAGGTACTTACCAGCTGTGGGAGCTCAACGCCCCCGCCGGCGCTGACACCACCAAGCTTGAGCAGTACAACATCTGGATGAGCAACGACTTCACCATTGACTGGCGTCGTAGCGACTACCTGCCCACCATCGCCCTCAAGGCCAGTGGCGACGTTACCGCCGCCGCTACCACTGCCACTGCGGACGCTTCTACCTCTGACGCTGACCCGCGTAACGGCAAGCCTGAGGCAATGGTTGACGACAACGTCTTCACCTACGCTGTGGTTTCCTCTGGCGCCCCGATCACCCTGGACGCCGGCAAGGTCTACAACATCTCCAAGGTGCAGTACGTACCCAACCAGGGCAACGACGGCGTGGACTCCATGCCCGCCACCGGCTGGAAGGCCGAGGTCTCCGTTGACGGTAAGACCTGGACCGACGCTGGCTCTGGCAGCCTCAGCGGCGAAGCAATGGTTCCCCAGGACCTGACCCTCAAGTCTGGTGCTAAGGGCCGCTTCGTGCGCATCACCCTGACCAGCGACAAGGGCAAGGTTGGCGTAGCCGAGCTGCGCATCGCCGGCACCCCTGCTGGTGACGCTACCGCTGCCCCCACCGAGCAGCCCACCGCTGCTCCGACCGGTTCTGCTGCCCCCACCGCTGCTCCGACCGGTTCTGCTGCCCCCACCGCGCAGCCCACCGGCTCTGCCGCTCCGACCGCGCAGCCCACCGGCTCCGCTGCTCCGACCAACCCGGCTCAGCCCACCGCTGCTCCGAGTGTGTCCGCTTCCAGCTCGGCTTCTGCCCTGCCTGGCAAGCCCAGCGGCAAGCCCTCTGCTCTGCCCGGTAAGCCCGGTAAGGGCGACGACACTCGCGAGCCGCTGGCCCGCACCGGTACCACCATCGCCATTGGCATTGGTGCGCTGGTCCTGGCCGCAGCTGGTGCAGGCGCCTTGGCCCTGCGCAAGCGTCGCGACGCTGAGGCCGGTAGCGAGGCCTGATCTCGGTTAAACAGCGCGGCTAACGCGTTGACTTAACTGTGGGGGGCGGCTCGAAAGAGTCGCCCCCCACCTTTTATTTCCAAAACCTAGTATGTTCAGGGTCACAGCATTTTGATTTGCGCCCATGTGGATAGGTGTGTAAAGTTCTTTCTTGTCGGAAACGACATGCGCCCGTAGCTCAATGGATAGAGCGTCTGACTACGGATCAGAAGGTTGGGGGTTCGAGTCCCTTCGGGCGCGCCAGCAGCTCGCCGTCACTGTTTAAGCTTTGGCCGCGGGCTGTTTTCAATTTTAGGGTAAATTCTCCCCTACTTTTACATAGCCCTACTTTCTGTAGAGATCATGAAAAAAATATCGGTTACCAGCAGGTACGTAAATTTTTTTAGTCGCTCCCAACAGCTGCCGGACCCGCTACCCACCACAGCTGGCGGTATTTGGCGCTATTTATACAAAGAATCCTGGCAAATTCTGGCCCTCTGCCTAGTTTTAACCCTGCTTCAAGGCATTGGCTTCGCTTTAATCCCCAAGCTGCTAGGTACTCTGCTCGACGACGCCCTCACCCCCGGGGTGAGCTTACGTGGGACGGTAACTGCACTAGTTCTACTATCCCTAGTGACCTCCCTGGTGGGTTCTTGGCGCACCTTGAACTACACCGCCTTGATGGTGATGCATGAAGTTTTGGTTATGCACATGCTGCTAACCAAAACCAGCCAGCTCGGTAGCGCCATGAAACGCGATATTTCCCTAGGTGACGCCGTGGCCACAACCGGTGACGACCCAGAAAACCTGGGTCTGTGGATGGTGTCGCTGTGTAACCTACTGGCTTATATACCCGCGATGATACTGGTGATTTACCTGATGCTGACCCAGTCACTGTCGCTGGGTTTAACCATCCTGATTGCCCTGCCCATTATCACGGTGCTTATCAGCTGGATCTCCAAGCTAATCGAAAAACGTATCCGTACTATCCGTGAAGAAAACGGTGAGCTCACCAACGTGGCCACAGACGCCGTCGTCGGCCTGCGGATCCTGCGCGGTATTGGCGGCGAGAACGCCTTCAACGAGCGCTACCGGGCCCAATCCCAGCGTGTTAAGCAGGTGGGCATTGAAGCCGCCCCCTCCCAGGCGGCCCTGGCGGTTTTCTCTGAGGCCGCCCCCACCCTGTTGACCGCCGCCGTGGTGGCTTTAGGGGCTCAGCAGGTACTCTCTGGCCAGTTACAGCCCGGACAGCTGTTGACGTTCTTTGGTTACACCAGTTTCTTGCTGCTGCCCATGCGGGCCATCACCGAGCTGGTGATAGTTAATGCCTTCACGCGCGTGTCTATGCGTAAGGTGCTGCGCCTGCTGAACATCCAGCCGCGCGTAAATGATCAGGCCAACCAGGCCGTTACGCTCAACCCGCTAGGGACGCTGTATGACGAGGCCAGTGGGGTCACTATCAGCGGCGGTAAGTTAACTGCACTGGTGGCCTCCTCCCCCGAGGTTAGCGCCACTTTAGCCATGCGCCTGGGCCGTTTCGACGACGCCGACACCGTAACCCTTGATGGGGTGGATTTGCGTAGCCTGCCACTGGATCAGGTGCGTCGCACCGTGGTGGTTTCACCTACCACCGCCCAAGCTTTTGCCGGCCCGCTCTACCAGGCGGTGCTGGGTAATGACGCCCCCAAGCCCCAGGCGCAAGACACCTTGGAGTTGGTGGCTCAGCAGGGGCACGCCAATTCGGGGGTGATGGCCACAAGCCCTGTTGCTGATCTGCCCAGCGAGCTTGAAGCCCAGACCCAGCAGGCTTTGGACCTGGCCCACAGCGATGACTTGGTGGATTCGGTGGGTGGCCTGTATGGGCTTTTAAATGAGAAGGCCCGCAATATTTCTGGCGGTCAGCGTCAGCGTCTGGCTTTGGCCCGCGCTCTGGCAACTGGCGCCCCCGTGTTGGTGCTGCTGGAGCCCACTAGCGCGCTTGATTCGCACACTGAAAACAATATTGCCGCCGATTTAGCTGCTGAGCGCGCCGGGCGCACCACGGTTATTACTACCGCTTCGCCGCTGATTTTGGGGCGTTGCGATGAGGTTATTTTTATTGATGACGACGGCGCCGAGGTGGCTCGTGGTACCCACCACCAGCTGCGTCAGCAGGTACCCGCCTATCGGGCGGTAGTGGAGCGTGCTCAGGGCATCCAAAGCGCCCAGCCAGCCACTCAGCCAGGCCCCCAGGCCGCCGTCGCAGCCCCCAGCAGCGAGCCGGCAGCCCCCAGCCAGGCCGCCGTCGCCGTCGAGAACGCTCAAAACGCGACGGACGCCCCCAGCGAGCCCAACCACGGACAGGAGCGCTGATGAAACGACTTCCTGTAGCTAACTCGCGCCAGTCGGGCCGCGCTGCCGCTGGCCTGATGCGCCACCACTGGTTGGCACTGACCGGCGTGACCGCCGTGCAGCTGGCGGCGGCCGCCAGCTGCGTGATGATTCCGCGTATTGTGGGCAAAATCGTCAACCTGGTTACCTCTGCCAGCGCCACTATCCCCACCAGCTCTTTAAACAGCCAGGTAACTACCCTGGTGGTGTGGGCTTTGGTGCTTACCGGCGTGGGTATGGTGTGTACGGGCCTAGGTGAGTGGAGTGCGCGCGTGCTGGGGCAAATAATTTTCGCCCAGCTGCGTGAAGATCTGCTGGCTAAAATCACTGGCCTACCCCTGGGGGTGATTGAGGCTGCGGGCACAGGTGACTTACTGGGACGTACCCAGCATGATCTGCGTTCACTACAGTTTGTGATTCAACGTGGTATTGCCCGGCTAATGACGCTGGCGGTGACCTTGGTGGTGACTTTAGCTGCGGCCACAATCACCGCGCCGCTGCTGAGCCTGGCTATTTGGCTGCCGCTGCTGGCCTGTATTCCGGCTGTGCGCTGGTATTTGCACTATGCCGTGCCCGCCTACCGTACAGTCGGCTCCCAGTACGCCACTATTGATGGGGTAATTACTGAAAGTATTGACCAGATTGACACCGTTAGCGCCTTTAACTTGGGTGCGCGCCGCAGCCATTACCTGTTTACTCGCGCTAAAGAGCTATTTGCGGTGGATATTTATGCCGGTGCGCTGCGCGGTAAGGCGTTTTTCTGGGTAAATATTTTCACTTTGCTCTCACCCTTGGCGGTGCTGGTTTTGGGCCTGTACCTGCACCAGCACCAGCTGGTTGACCTAGGGGCAATCACCACCTTGGCACTGTATGGCCTTAACCTGCGCATGCCGGTGTTTGATCTGATTGTGTGGCTTGACGAAGTACAAAGCGCCACGGTTGCTTTTGGGCGTATTGTGGGCGTGGAATTGGTGCCTACCGAAACTGAAACCACCGATGAACTGCCTACGGACAATCGCATTAAGGTGCGTGACGTCTCCTACGCTTACCGCGAGGGCCACCCGGTGCTGCACCACATTGATTTGGATCTGGTTCCCGGTGAGCGGCTGGCTATTGTGGGCCCCTCAGGTTCTGGTAAATCCACGTTGGGGCGGATGCTAGCTGGTATTCACCCACCCACTTCAGGTTCAGTGACTTTGGGTGGTGTGGAGGTTTCTCAACTGCCTGAACATGTGCTGCACCAGGAAATTTCCTTGGTCACCCAGGAGCACCATGTTTTTGCCGCTACTTTGGGTGAAAACCTGCGCCTGGCTGCCGCTGAGGCTAGCGATAGTCAGCTGTGGCAGGCCCTGGATGCTATTGGCGCCACCTGGGCCCATGAGTTGGAGGCGGGTTTAGACACGCCGGTGGGTTCTGGCGGCCATGCGCTTAGCCCAGCCCAGGCCCAACAGTTGGCTTTGGCGCGTATTGCTCTGATTAACCCGCATACGCTGATTTTGGATGAGGCCACCAGCCTGATTGACCCCACCACTGCCCACGCCACTGAGAATGCCTTGGGTAGCCTCATGGCGGGACGCACGGTGGTGGCTATCGCGCACCGGCTTTACACTGCCGCCGACGCCGATCGGATCGCGGTGGTTATTGACGGGCGTATTGCTGAGCTTGGCAGCCACGCTCAGTTGTTGGCATTAAAAGGCCATTACGCCAATCTTTGGAACGCCTGGCAGTCTGAGTAGCAGTGCGACGCCGCCCGCTCACCTCAGCCTGCTAGGCGCGCCCCGCTGCGTACCACGTGCACCCTTGTGTCGCGTCTAGGTACAGCAGCCCTAGGTGCAGCGGACCTAGGTACAGCAGCCCTAGGTGCAGCGGACCTAGGCGCAGCGGCCCTAGGCGCAGCGGGCCTAAGCGCAGCGGGCCTAGGCACAGCGGGGGTGGTGCGCGGGCGGCGTCGGCTCCAAGTGCCAAGCGAAAATTACAGCTAAATAACAAGGGCGGGAACTAAACTTAAAGGGTTAACTCTTTTTTCGTTGGGAGCAGCCATGCGCGCCTTGATTAAACCCGCCCCCGGCCCTGGCCTTGAGCTAACCGAGGTTCCTGAACCTTCACCTGGCTTTGGGGAAGTGAAGATCCGCGTGATGCGCACTGGCTTGTGCGGTACGGATCTGCACCTAGCTGGCTGGGATGATTTTGCGGCTGAAATGCTTAACCCACCCCAGACTTTGGGCCACGAGTTCTACGGTGAAATCGTAGAGGTGGGCCCGGGCGTCTCCGGCATGGATGGTGTGGGTGAGGTTAACGGCCTGCGTCTAACCCCCGGCCAGCACGTGAGTGTGGAGGGGCATATTACTTGCGGTCGCTGCCGTAACTGTCGTGCTGGGCGACGCCACATGTGCCTGCACACTAACTCCATTGGGGTTAACCGCGACGGCGCCTTTGCCGACTATGTGGTTGTGCCCGCCGGTAACGTGTGGCTACAGGCTGACCACATTGACCCTGACCTGGGGGCTTTGTTTGACCCCTTCGGTAACGCTGTACACACCGCCCTACAGTTCCCCCTGACCGCTGAGGATGTGCTGGTCACCGGCGCGGGCCCGATTGGGGTTATGTGCGCGGCTATCGCTAAGCACGCTGGGGCTCGCAATGTGGTTATTACTGACCTATCCGATTTCCGCCTGTCACTGGCTAAGGTGACCGGCGCCGTCACCGTAAACACTCGTGAGCAAGACCTACGCGAGGTTATGGTGGATCTGGGGATCACTGAAGGCTTCGACGTTGGCCTGGAGCTGTCTGGTGCCCCTAGCGCTACCCGCCAGATGCTGGACGTGTGTAACTATGGGGCTCGCATCGCTATGCTGGGGCTGCCTAGCGCCAGCTATGACATTAACTGGAACCAGGTAATCACCCATATGCTCACCATTAAGGGGGTTTATGGTCGTGAAATGTTTGACACCTGGTACAAGGCTGACTTCATGCTGGGCTCTTCTCCCCAGCTGCGTGACCAGATCCGTTCGGTGATCACCCACCGGGTCACCCCGGAGAATTGGGCTGAAGGTTTCGACGCCGCCCGTTCAGGTAAGTGCGGCAAGGTCATTATTGACTGGACTGCCTGACCCCACCGGTGCGTCCAGGCGCCGCCTTTGCGCGCTTGCTGCTTTTGCAGTCTTGCTGCTTTTGCACTTGCTAGGCGCGGCACCGACACGCCAGGGCCTGGCCCCACCGCGCCACCACTTCTACCGCCACCGCCAGCAACGCTGCTGCATAACCACATAATTATTCAAAGGGAAAGTTTCATGTTCACTTTTAAAGATGAGCTGGCCGCTACCTTGGCCGAGATCGACGCCGCCGGGCTGACCAAGCACGAGCGGGTAATCACCACCCCCCAGGGTGCCCACATCGCCACCACCGCCGGAGATTCACTGAATTTCTGCGCCAACAACTACCTGGGTTTAGCGGGCGATCCGCGTATTGCCCAGGCCGCCCATGAGGCGCTAGACCGCTGGGGTTTTGGCCTTAGCTCTGTGCGTTTCATTTGCGGCACCCAGACCCCCCACACTCAGCTGGAGGAACAGCTCTCCCAGTGGCTGGGAATGGATGACACCATCTTGTTCTCCAGCTGTTTTGACGCCAACGGCGCCATTTTTGATGTGCTGCTAGGCAAGGAGGACGCCATTATTTCTGACGCCCTCAACCACGCCTCCATTATTGATGGCGTGCGCCTGTGCAAGGCTCAGCGTTTCCGCTACGCCAACGCAGACATGGCTGACCTGCGCAAACAGCTTGAGGCTGCGAAGGCTAACGGCTGCAAGCGGCTAATGATTGTCACTGACGGCGTGTTCTCCATGGACGGCTACTACGCTCCCCTGACTAAGATTTGCGATTTGGCCGATGAGTTTGGGGCCCTGGTGATGGTGGATGACTCCCACGCCACCGGTTTTGTGGGCGACACCGGCGCGGGCACACCCGAGCTTCTAGGGGTACGCGGGCGCGTAGACATTTTGACCGGCACCTTGGGTAAGGCCCTGGGTGGGGCTAGCGGTGGTTACATTAGTGGCCCTAAGGAAGTGGTGGATTTGCTGCGTCAGCGCGCCCGCCCCTACCTATTCTCTAACACTGTGGCCCCGGCTGTGGTGGGTGGTAGCGCTAAGGCGGTGGAGATTGCCCGCCACGCTGACGCTGAGCGTGCCCAGCTGCGCGCTAACTCCCAGCTGTTCCGTCAGCTTATGGCTGAGGCTGGTTTTGAGCTGCTGCCTGGTTCTCACCCGATCACGCCAGTTATGTTCCCTGGTGACGACGGCGCCGTTAAGGCCGCCCGGATCGCTAGCGCCATGCTGGAGCACGGCGTGTATGTCACGGCTTTCTCCTTCCCGGTTGTGCCGCGCGGCCAGGCCCGTATTAGAGTGCAGCTATCGGCCGCCCACTGTGAGGCCGATGTGCGTGCTTGCGTGGCCGCGTTCATTGCGGCACGTGACGAGGTTGAAGCCCAGGAGAAGGAGACCGCTAAGTGAGTGAACCTGCAGCTACGACGTCGGAAATTAAAACCACCGGCAGCAAAACCGCCGCTGAGCTGGAAAAGCAGCTGATGCGGGCGAAGCAGCTGATCGTGGTGCTGTGCATGGTGATCGCGCTGCTGCTGGGCGCCTCGGTGACGCTGTGGGCAGTGGGGGGCGATAAGGAGGCCGCCACCGGCCCGGCTCAGGCCACCGCCACCACGGGCACTCAGGCTGGCGCCGCTAAGAGCGACGTCGGCACTAACCAGGCCCCCCAGGCGCTAAGTGAACCCACCCAGGAGGCCGCCAAGCAGGTTATTGCCAATGCTGCCCGCCGCCAGAGCGACGACCCGCGTGCTTTGGGGCGCTCGGACGCGAAGGTGACCATGGTGCTGTTCTCCGATTTTGCCTGCCCGTACTGCACGCAGTTTGCTAAGCAGGTGCAGCCGCAGCTGCAGGATCTGATCGATAACGGTACTTTGCGTATCGAGTGGCATGATTTGGCGCAGATCAGCCCCACTTCCCCGCTGGCAGCCCAGGCTGGTTTGGCGGCGGCAGCCCAGGGTAAGTTCTGGGAGTTTGAGCGGGCGGCTTATGCCAGTGCGAAGGATGGCGATCACCCCACCTACACTGAGGAGTCGCTGGTGGCTTTGGCTAAGCAGGCGGGCGTGCCTGACCTGGCTAAGTTCAAGACTGACATGAACTCTCAGGCTAATGTTGATGCGGTTAAGAAATCGCGTCAGGACGCCTATAACGTGGGTATTACTGGCACGCCTTTTGCTTTTATTGGCGACGCCGTCATGCCGGGTTATGTGGATGCGGCTACGGTTCGCGCCACGGTTTTGGCTCAAGCCGCTAAGTCTGGCAAATAGTTACATGTAGTTAGTTGCCTCGGCCTTTAAGCCACATAGTCTCACGCCTGCCCCGGGTACTGTCCCAATCGGCAGGCGTGAGTCTATGCGCCTTTTTCTGGTTCTGGTTCAAGCCCGAAGTTGAGCCGAGCCCACCAAGCCAGGTCAGATCGCCGTCGGGAATTAGGGCCGAGTTCGGGAAACGCACCGTGAAGGACACCCCGTTGTCATAAAAGCGTGGCTCAGCCATTCCGGCGTCGCTTAGTTCCCGACGCGCCTGACGAATCCCTGTGCCCATGGCCTCAATAACGCGCCCATTATGGCCTTGGACATTGCGGCAGATCTGATAGAGCTTCTCATTTACTGCGGGATGTTCACCAGAACCAAGCCGGTCAACTGTGATCCCCCACAGACCACCTGGATTTGTCAGGCGGAACCCATCATGGGTGATTCTCAGATCAATGCCTTTGCCACGCGAGGCTTCAGACAGATCACGGTGAACCAGTGCGTTAGCGATCACCTCGCGCACTGCCACCATGGGCAGTGCATATTCTGTATTGCCGTCACCTTTACTAGTGACGGTTTGTTTTGATTCTACGTTTTGCCTAACCCATTCCAGGGCATCGTCGAGAATTACCGGTAGGGCTCCAGTGAAATCGCGGCGGTTAACTGCCCGTTCATCACCTCTACCTTCAACTGCCGCTGTAAGTGTCAGGTGAGGCAGAAGCCGCTGCGGGTACTCACCTAACGCATATAGGCCAGCCACCGTGAGCTCTGTGCCCGCACGGTCTGCGACGACGCCAGTGTAGTAAAGGACATCTGTGTCGTTTTCGTTAACCAGTCGCGGGGTGGTTTCACGTACAGCAGCAATATAACGGGAGACTAGTTCTTCATCTAGATCTTCCCGGCAACTACCAGCCACCGCCTGGCCATCTGCATCTGGAACGTTGAATGTTTCGAGTGTTTTGCCGTCAGCATCGACTTGGCAAGTATCAACCTTGAGGTCCTCAAGATCGTTGATCATAGAGCTAATTCTATGCCATAGAGCCCTGTTTCTATGTCATAGAAGCCGTTTTTTAGGCATTTTTACTTCATAGAACCCTATTTTGACTTCATAGAAGCCCTAAAAATTTCATAGAACTGCCTCTATGGCCACCCCAGCTGACGCTGCCATGGCCTGTACCCGTGTTGTTTTAGTGCTCATAATGTTCTCCTGCTTATGCCCGGGTTAGGACGCCGCGATAGCGAACCTGAGATTGATGAAGTTTTTTCTCCTGATCCGCCCCCAAGTGAACAGGTAGCAGCGGTCAATCCTTGGTTAACTGTTAATCCGGCCATTGACCAAAATCCTATGACCCTGCAGCAGCCTGCACCTCAGACCACTCCTCAGTCTGTAGTACAACAGGCTAAGCCTCAGGCCGCATTTGAGCCTCAAGCTCAGGTCATACCCCAACCCAAGCTCCATCCCCAGGTTCAAGGCACATCTGGGGTAGCTGTTAAAGCACCTGACTGGTTACATCGTCCTGCCCCGATGGGAGCTGTGATCCTGTTGGGGGGTTATTCAAATCCTAGTCGTGTTAGCGCTGGCTACGGTTGCCATGCGCCCAACCCAGAGCCCATCCCCTGTGGTGACTCCTACTGTAACAGCTACCTCTAGCACTACGCCCACTGTTAAAACTAGTCCTAGTTTAACTCCGAGTGTTGTGGCCACTAAAAGGAGCGTGAAAAACCATGAAATCAATGATCCGCTCAATGCTACGGCAAATTACAAAATTTCCCATTGATGACACCCAGTTATCAACAAGCATAAATGAGTTTAATACTACGGCATACAACTTTATTACTAACCTGTATACTACAGCAGAGCTACCGATTTCAGCGGTGATTATTTCTATTATTTTGATACTTGAGCTTGCACGTAACGATACCCATATGGAGGGTGACCACCAGATGGGAGTAAAAATTATTGCTGCAACAATGTTTAAGCCCGCATTGCTAGTGATTGCTGCACAAAACTCAACAATGTTTTTAAACGCATTCAACGAGGTATCCTCAAAAAATAATTATTGGTATCGGCAAAACTAAAACAGACTTCAGCTCAGACGCAGACCTAAAAACATTAAATGATAAAATTATTCCGTTAGTTAGCGACCTGGACGCTGGTGATCAGGCTGGCATGATCATGATGCTACTGATCCCTTACTTGACCGTGATAATAGCTCGGCTAGTTATTCAGGTAATGATATTTTTCCGTTTCGCTGAACTCTACGCTATGAGCGCGTTCGCTTCACTACCGATCGCGTTTTTAGGCCATCCGAACACCAAAAACATGGGTGTCAACCACTTACAAAAATACGCAGCAGTTTCTTTACACAGGGCCACACTAATGCTAGCCATATCTATATACTCTGCACTCATGCATAGCAATGTTTTTAATGGCTTTTTAAAAATCGGAGACAAGGATAAGCTTGTTGATTGGATGTTTTCGCATTATGTAGATTTTGTTATCCCCCTATACTGCTACTCATTTTGACCCTTGCTTCTGGGAAGATAGCTAAATCACTTGTAGGCCAATAAAAAGATGCGGGGACACCGGTAAACCTGGTGCCCCCGCATCCACAAGTAGGCAAACTGCTTTACGCTAACCTACTTAGTGATAGTAAACCTATCAATAAGATCATTGCCAGAATAAATACTAACCGTACCATCACCATTTACGGATATCCGGTAAGCGACACGGCTATCACTGATTTTAAAATCAGTTTTCTTACTATCGCCAAAGATAAGGTATACCTCACTGCTATCGTAGTCATATCGATCAATACCCCAGTATTCGTAGTCGTGCGAAATACATGGATCCTCGGGATCCTGACCAATAATCTGCCAAGTTTTGTTAGCATTAAACACTAAGGTCACATTAGCGCAATGACCAGTGGTACCAACTAGTTTAGCTCCAGTAATAGTGGCCTCAGTATCTTTAAGCTCCTTTCCTGCAGCCATTTTTTCAGATACCTCTTTATCGTTAGCTGCTTTAGCTTCGGTAAGGATACTTTTGATGGCGGCTGAATCAGGAGCCACTGTCAGTTTCTGCTTGTACTCCTGAGCTTTTTCTGAGCTCAAACTGGTCATAGACGAAAGCGAGGCGTAAGCCTGCGCTCTATCATCCGAAACACTATTACCACAGCCAGACAGCACTAACGCAGCGCACGCCATAGCAGACATTGCAATCGACAATTTCTTCATCGAATTACCCCTTCCGAATCGCCTTTAAGGCTACCCCCCCCCCACGCCAAGGTCGCAAGCCAGATTCTAGGGGTGGTTGCAACACCCTTCACGCTGCTAACAACACACCAAAACGCTCCCGAGGCGTATCCCAGTCTAACGTCTTACTCGGCCGATCATTAAGCTCACTGCCCTGATCCCCAGTCAACGACAACCGCAAAGAATCAGGCAAACCTGCAAGCTTGGCAATAACCGCGTCTTGAACTTCAGCAGCGCTATGACCATTAGGCAAATAAGCAACAACGTATAGCGCGTAGAACGCTCCACAAGCGTCCCAACAGCAGAACGCCCCTTTAGCCTGGATGAAGATGGACTGATAAATCGTCTCCACACACGGGTTCATACTCTGATTATCCGGGAAACACCGACGTAAATAGACACAAATCTGCTCCGGACTCCACCTAGCAGTGAGCTTATCCCAGATAACAGCCCACAAACACGGGTCATCACACTTACGGTCTTTCGGACGTTTAAGCCTTCGCTCTGCACGCATATGAGCGATATACGGGCTATAAGACCCACGCGTGATGCTATTGCGAGCTAGTTCCCTGCTCACTGTCGAAACAGAACGCCCTAAACGCTGGGCTATCTGACGCATCGAGATACCCTGCCTGTGCCAGTCAGCGATAAGCATCCGTTCTTTTAAAGACAAAAATCGTTTGTTTACCTGGTGAGGACGACAGTTCATGTACAGACGGTACCAGTCAGCTTGCGCAGCGATACTGGCACGCTCACACCTACCACTTGAACGCGTTCTACCGTTACGCCATACCTTGCCCGTACGTTTTGAAACACCTACCGCGTGGGCTGCTTGGGTAAAGTTCAAACCCTCAGCAAGAGCTTGTACATAAGCACGATGCCTAGCTTTACAAGCTTCGTGACGCAAGGGGTATTCCACCCCGTCATAAACACGCCCTAGATTAGCCACAACACACTCCAATCAATCAGACCGTGTTGCAACCACCACTAGAATCCAGCAGGTTAGTTATGCTTCTAGCTGGTTATGCGCGCGCCAAGCTTTGGGCTAGGGCGCGCCGGTCAACTTTACCGATGCCCTTATAGGGCAGCGCATCAGCTAGCAGCACCTGCTTGGGGCATTGGGCGCCACTAAGCTTTTGCTCCAGATAGACACGGATTTGGGACACAATAGCACCTTCATCTACCCGGCCCAGGCCCGGCATCGAAGCGGGCACCACCACTGCGGTCACCGCCTGCCCCCAGGTTGGATCAGGTAAACCCACCACCGCGCATTCACTCACCAGCGGGTTTAAGGCCAGTAAGGCCTCAATCGGGCCGGGTTCCACCTTAATGCCGCCGCTAATAATGACGTCATCTAGACGCCCAAGCACCTGTAGACGCCCATCTACAATATGGCCACGATCAGAGGTAATAAACCAGCGCCTGGCCGGCTCCCCAGCGCCCACGCCAGAGCCAGTGCCCGCCCTGGCCTCAGCGCCCGGGCTGGTCGCACCAGCCTCAGTGCCTGCCCCGGCTGCCCCAGCCTCAGCGCTTTCGGCCGCGCTGGCAGTTTCAGCCGTGCCAACTGTCTCCTGGTCTACCTGGGTTTGAGGGCGGCTAACAAAGCAGCGCTTAGTTCGCTCCTCATCACCCAGGTAGCCGGTGGCCAGCATCGGCCCAGACAACCAAATTGCCCCGGTGGCCTGATCTACCTCCATACTCACCCCGGGCAGAGGCTGACCGTCATAGACACACCCGCCACAGGTTTCACTCATGCCATAGGTGGTAATCACCTTAATCCCGGCGGTTTTGGCCTGCTCTAATAGCTGCGCGTCAGCTGCCGCTCCCCCAATCAGCACCGCATCTAGCCGCGCTAAGGCGCCGCGCAGCTGCGCATCATCCAAAGCCCGGCGCAGCTGTGTGGGCACCAGCGAGGTATAAACCAGGCAAGCCCTGCCGGAGTCGTCAGCAGCGAGCGCCCCCTCAGCCTCCCCGCCAGCGCCACCAGCGCGGGAGCTAGCGGCGTCGGCCCCGCAGGAGGAAGCTGCGTCGTCGTCAAAGGAAGAACCGGCGTCGCAATCAGCAGCAGCTACGCAGGCGGCGTCGATAACCTGCGCCAAATGCTGGGGGTCAAAACCACCTTCCTTATAGGCGTTAAACACGTGCGTGCCGGCCACCGCCGCCCGCACCAAAACCTGCACCCCAGCGGCATGATAGGCGGGCAAAGCCAGCACCCAAATTCCCGGCCCACCCAGGCGTTTATGGGTGGCCCGTGCCGACGCTACCAGCGCATCCATCGACACCCCCACCAGCTTGCCAGTGCCGGTAGTTGAGCCAGACGTACGCAGCACCATATCCACCCCCACACTGCGGCCACTAGCCCGGGCCGGGATCCGCCGCGCCAAATTCGCGGCCACCTCCCGCGTGTCCTCATGGGGTGCGATAGGCACAATAATTTCGCGGCTAGGGCGCAAATACTGTTTCGCCAGCGAACGGGCCTGGGCGCGGGCCACGTCAGCAGCGCTCAAACTACTGCGGCTTACCAGCCCTGGAACGGAGGTTTGCGGCTTACGTAAATGCCCGCCCCGGCCGACGACGTCGGAAGCGTCCGCAGACATGCGCCTAGCTAACAGCTGGGCGAACTCCTCAATTTGCGCTGCACTCTGGGTGCGCTGGATGCGAAAAAGGCTCACGCTTTCAATAGTATGACTACCAAGTCACAAAAATATGGTTAAGCTGCACTTATGCGGCTTTTCCTAATGGTATTCGTGATCGCCTTGGCGCTGTATGCCCTCATTGACTGTGTACGCACACCCGAGGAGGACATGCCTGCGCGTATGCCTAAACACCTGTGGATTACGCTGATTTTAATGTTCTCCACCATCATGCTTGGCCCCCTGGCCTGGATCATTACCTCCCGGGTAAGCGCCGCTGAGAAACGCGGCGGGCAGCTCAGTGGCGGGCTTTGGTCTGCGGAAAAAGGCGTAGATCTGCATCTGTCACGCCACGCTTCCGCCCCGGCAGCTCCCGACGACGACCCTGACTTCCTGCGTAAATTAGATGAGCAGGTGCAGGCCCAAAAGCGCCGTCGCCAACGCGACCAGCTCCAACAAAAGCGCTCCCAGCACCCCCAGACCAGCCCTGACCAGACCAACTCTGACCAGGCTAGCCGCAATCAGGCGGGCCAGTCCAAGCCTGCAGAGCCCACTAGCGGCCCCCAGCCTGGCAAACCCAATGATCCCGCCAGCAGCACCAAACCCGCCAGCAACCCCAAATCTGGTAGCCCTACCCAAGGCAGTCGCGGAAAAACTGAGGACGAACAGCCCGAAAACTAGGGCCAGTTACTGGTGTCCACCTCACGGTTATAGGCACGCGCATGCAGCAACCAATCCCCCGGCAGCCAGCTACGGCCTACCAACTGGGGATGCTCAGGCAAAAACAAAGCAGCCCAAATAACCATAACTAGCTCAGCCCACTGCCCACGCACTTTCAAACGCACGTTGCCCTGCTCATTGGTTGCCGCCAGCATCACTTCACCCACACCGGTTACCTGGCACTCGCGGATCTGCTGGTAGCCAATGAACATCACGCCGTCAGGCGTGCCCAGGTAGATGCCGTGGGTGGATACGCTCAGGCGGGCATCGGCCAGGTGGCGCCATTTTTCAACCGCGTCACGTTCGGCGCGGCGTTTGCGGCGAGAATTAACTACCGCCTGGCCCCCAAAGAAGGCCGCCATCAGCGCCAACCCGGCAGCCCCGCCAGCTAAAAAGAAGCCGCGCATAGGCTGATAGTTGCTGTTGTCACCGCGTTTAAAAGCCAGGATTTCCCCGTCGCAAGAACCCAGAATAACTTCGCCGCTGTGAGTGGGGCGAATCGGGTCAACCACTGGGGAAACCGGCTTGGGTTTAAAACCTGCCCGCACAGCGGTGAGCACCTGCGCGGTATTCCACCAAACATAGTCTTGGCCGGTCCAGGGACGTTGGGGTTGGGGGCACGGCTGTAGGGTGCGGCTAGCAGCTGGCACTAACTCGCCGGGAGCTGCCCCGCCGTATCTTGGCTCGGTCGAACCGCCGTGCGTGGCTGAGCTGCCGCGCGTAGTTGCCTCACCGTGCGCGACTGAGCCACTAGGCTCGCTCGCCCCAGCTGGCTGCGACGGCGTCGTAGCCCCCTGATCTTGGGGCTGCGGATGCGGCGCCGCCTGGCTCACGCACGCCCCTCGCCGTCACCGATTTTCAGCCCGGCCACGCCGGTGCCGGGCACCATATCTTCAGCTTCACGCAGCAGCGCATTAGCCGGCTCAGTGTAGGCCAAGCCCACCAGGGTGTTGTCTTCAAAAGTTAAAGAGGTCAGGGACGCTAAAGAGCATTGGCGCCGGCGCGGATCATGGGCCAGGGGGCGCCCATGCAGGAACAGGCTCAAAGACCAGATCGGTAACTGGTGTGACACCAGTAGGGCCTCATGGCCACGCGCCTGCACTAGGGCAGTGCGCACGGCGGCGCTCATGCGCGCCACCAGCTGGGTGTAGGGCTCGCCCCAGGAGGGGCGTAGCGGGTTGATGTAGTAAGCCCAGTGTTCGGGGTGGGCTAGCACCCAACGGTTACGGTTTACGGCAACGCCCTCGAAGTGGTTTTCGGCCTCAAGTAGGCGCGCGTCAGTGCCAGCTTCAATACCAAAAGCGGCGGCGGTGGGGGCCCCCGATTCCACGGCCCGCTCTAGGGGCGAGGTGGTTACCACGGTGATATCTTTTCTGGTTTCCACTAGGTAATCTGCCACCATCTGGGCCATGGCATGGCCGCGAGGGGTCAGGTGGTAGCCAGGCATGCGCCCATAGAGGATGCCCTGGGGGTTATCTACCTCGCCATGACGCATGACGTGAATTGTTGTGCGCACCATAGCGCCAATTCTATGCCAGGGTCAGGGACTGAGCACGTTTTAGTGTGCCAAGTCTGCGTCGGTAGTGATCTTTTCCAGCAGCTCAGTTAGTGTGGCCAGCTCACTTGGAGTGAAACGGTCGATTAGGTGGCGGCGCACCCCGTCAAGGTGAATGGGCGCGGTTTGAGCCAAAAACTCGTAGCCAGCCTTGGTTAGGTGGGCATAGACGCCGCGTCGATCCTTGGGACATGAGGAGCGCAATACGTAGCCGGCGCGTTCTAGCCGCCCTACCGTGTGGGTTAGGCGTGAGCGCGAGTAGGAGACTTGGTCAGCCAGTTGGCTCATGCGTACGCGGCCGGCTTCGCTTTCAAATAGGCGTACCAGGATCTCATACTCATACATGGAGATGGCGGCGGCCTCGTCTAGCTCGTGGTTTAGGCGCGCCGACACCAGTGTGCTGGCCCCTAAAAAGGCTCTCCAGGCCCGCATTTGCGACTCGGTTAGTAGTTGCCTGTCGCCCTGCCCGCAGCCGGTGGCATCGCTGGCTTCTTGCCCACAGCCGGCAGATGCGACTTCTTGTCCACAGCCGACGACGGCGCCCGCAGCGGTCGTTTTAGGTGCAGCTCCCTGCCCACAGCCGCCTGCAACACTAGAGCTAGCGGCGACGTCGTCGCCCATACCCATTGCACCCGAGATCGCACCAGTGCCGCAGCTGGAGGCCATGTTTAAAGCTCTCATTTCTTACTAGATTGTGCGGCCCAAGCAGCCAGCAAAACAAAGTAGTTCAATAATAAAGTAAATCGTGGCGTGAAGGTAGCTATTTAAATAAACGAAATGGCTGCCACCCTAGGGATAGCAGCCATCCAAGCGCTCACGCGCCAGGCGTCACTTCTTGTTACGACGCTGGTGGCGAGTCTTACGAAGCAGCTTGCGGTGCTTCTTCTTGGACATGCGCTTACGGCGCTTCTTAATAACAGATCCCATATGAGAACCTCACAGTCTTGCTAAGCGTGCCCAACGGCACCATGATCGGTTGCGGCCGGGCACACCGGCCACATACGTGACCAAATGAGTTTAACGCGTCTCAGGAGCCAAATGCAGCCGCGTCGCCGTGGCTCCAATCACCTAAGCCACTGGCCATGAACTCCTGGACAGCCGCCACGGGCACCCGGTAAGAACGTCCCACACGCATTGCGGGGAGCTCACCCGAGTGCACCAGGCGATACACGGTCATCTTGGACACCCGCATCATGGAGGCTACTTCCGCCACAGTCATGAAGGCGGGAGTCTGAGGCTGTGCCATCGCGCTGATTCCTGTCCTTGGGTTGGGCCCGCATTGGCGGGATCGATGTAACTATACCGGTTTAAGCTGGCAAATACAGCCGTTTTGAATCTCGTTTTAACTACAGTGACGGCGCCTATCAGCCAAATTGGAAACCTCCACATAAATTAGGGCCAACTACCCAGATGCCAACTGGGTTAAGGTAAGTAGAGAAAGATACGTGTGGGTACCTACCGGCAGACCTGGCAAGCTACCAAGCGCCCTGCCGCTAGCCCCCATGCTCCCTGCAAAACGTAAGGTGACCTTTTGTTTTCGCGTGCTGTGCGGGCGTTTACCGATATACGCACCTGGCTGGAGCGAGTTGGACGCCACTCCAGCGCCCGCCTAGCCACATGCCTATTCGCCGCAATTATCGTCATTATCACAGGCCTACTTGAGCTGCCTATTGCCACCGCCAGCGGCGAGCGTGCCCCCTTCGTTGACGCCCTATTCACTGCCACCAGCGCGGTTTGTGTAACCGGCCTAACCACCGTTGATACCGCCACCTACTGGTCTACTTTCGGCCAAGCCTGCATTATTTTGGCCACCGCCGTGGGTGGACTGGGGGTTATGACTATCGCCTCGCTGCTGTCCCTGGCAGTTTCGCGCCATGTGGGTCTGTTCCAGCGTATGCTCACCGCCGATGAGCACCAGTCCCGTTTGGGCGACGTCGGCTCGCTACTGCGCGCGGTAATTATTGCCTCCTTGGCGGTTGAGGCCACCCTAGCTCTAGTGCTGTTCCCGCGCTTTTTAACGCTAGGCTACCCGCTACTTAAAAGCGCTTGGTATGCCTTCTTCATGGCCTTATCTATCTTCAATAATGCGGGCTTCGTGATTATGCCCGATGGCCTAGCCCCCCACGCTAGCGACTGGTGGATGTGTTTACCTATCGCCGTAGGTACTTTTGTGGGGGCAATTGGTTTCCCAGTGATTTTAGATGTGCATCGTAACTGGCGTATGCCGCGCAAGCTGTCTTTGCACTCCAAAATAACCATTTCCACCTACGTAATTATTTCGGTAATTAGCGCCATCTCTATCACCGCTTTTGAGTGGACCAACCCCTTCACCTACGGCCAGCTAGACACCAGCGGCAAGGTTCTTTCCGCCATCGTCAACTCCGTAAACGCCCGCTCTAGCGGCCTAGCCACCATCCCCACTTCGTTGATGCGCGAAACCACCTGGTTGCTGCAAGACTTCCTAATGTTTATTGGGGGTGGCTCAGCCTCCACCGCCGGCGGCATTAAAGTCACCACCCTGGCTGTGCTGGTGCTGGCGATCGTGGCCGAAGCGCGCGGCGACAGCGACATTGAAGTGTTTGGTAGGCGCCTGCCCACCTCCACTGTGCGCGTCTCGGTGGCCGTGGCCTTCGTGGGCGCCTCCATCGTGGTGGTAGCTACCCTAATGCTGCTGTGGCTAACCAACCTCTCCCTTGACACTGTCTTATTTGAAGTTATCAGCGCTTTCGCCACCGTGGGTCTCTCTACCGGCATCACCCCGCTACTGCCCATTGAAGCCAAGTATGTAATGGTAGTGCTTATGTTTGTGGGCCGTACCGGCACCATGACCGCCGCCAGTGCCCTGGCTATGCGGGATCGACGCCGCGTCATCCGCTTCCCTGAAGAGCGCCCCATGATCGGCTAGCGCCCCAAACAAGACAAAATCACAGCAAGACTTAAACTAGAACCATGCCCCAGGTGAACCATCAAGACTCCACACTCGTAATCGGCCTTGGCCGCTTCGGCACCGCCGTCGCCGCCACCCTTGACCGTCTAGGGCGCGAAGTGTTGGCAGTTGAGCACAACCCCAACACCGTACGCCAATGGTCCGGACGCATCCCCCTAATTGAAGCCGACGCCACTGACATGGAAGCCCTAGAACAGCTAGGCGCCACCGAATTTGGCACCGCCGTAGTGGGGGTGGCCTCCTCCCTGGAAGCCTCCGTACTAATCACCTCCAACCTGGTAGAGCTAGGCATCGGCCAAATTTGGGCCAAAGCCATCAGCGCTACGCACGGGCGTATTTTGCACCGCATCGGCGCCAATCACGTGGTCTACCCCGAATACGACGCCGGCCAACGCGCCGCCCACCTAGTGTCCGGACGCATGTTGGACTACATCGAAATGGAAAAGAACGGCTTTTCCATTATCAAAATGCGTCCGCCGCACGAACTACACGGCTTCACTATCGGCCAGTCCAAGGTGCGCTCGCGCTATGGGGTAACCATCATTGGTTTGATGAGCCCAGGTGAGCATTTTGAGTACGCCACCCCACAAACCATGGTGGGCGCTGAGGATATTTTGGTGGTAGGTGGCGACGCTAACCTACTAGAGCACTTCGCTAACCGCCCCTGAGCAGGGATTTTCTAAGCGCTAGCAAATAACAGCAGCCTGTCCACGCCCGCGCAGCCAGTTGCACGCTCGTGCGCTGTTGCATTTACAAAGTGCCCACATTGCCGTCTTTTCCCCGTCTTTACAGCCCAGCGAGCAAAATTCTGAACTGTGATCCACAGATCACTAACTGCACAATGGGGTTTGGAGTTTGCATGAGCACGGTTGCAATTCTCGGGGCAGGCATTATGGCGTCGGCGCTGACCTTCCCGGTGACTGACAATGGGCACCAGGTGAATCTGGTAGGCACCCACCTAGACCGAGACATTATTGACTCAATTCAGCGCACCGGCATCCACCCGGAGCTGGGGCTGAAGCTGCCTGAGAATGTAACCGCTTTCCAATTGGAAGAAGCTGAGGCCGCTTTTGTCGACGCAGATGTGGCCATGAGCGGCGTTAACTCTTTCGGAGTTGACTGGGCCGGGGCGCACCTGGCCACGCTACTAAAGCCGGGCATGAAGGTTCTGTCCATCACCAAGGGGATGCAGGCCGCTGAGGACGGCACGCTGACCATGTTCCCTGATGTATTGCGCGCAGCCGTGGGTGAGCCTCTAGCCAGCCAAGTTACCTGGTCGGCAATTGTAGGCCCCTCGATCGCCGGTGAGCTGGCGGTAGGCCACGACACCTGCGTGGTGTTCTGTGGTGAGGACCAGGCCAGCCTGGATGAACTGCAGCAAATGTGGGCCACCGACTACTACCACATCTGGACTTCCACGGACTTCATTGGTCACGAGGTAGGCGCTGCCACCAAGAACATTTATGCTTTCGCCGCCGGTTTCGCTGACGGCCTGCTAGCCAAGGCTGGCAAGGAAAACGACCGCTACCGCATGTACAACTACGGGGCCGCCATCTTCGCCCAGGGGCAAACTGAGCTCACCCAGTTCATTGAGTTGCTGGGCGGCGACGTAACCACCGCTAAGGGCCTAGGCGGCGTCGGCGACATGTTCGTCACTTCTATGGGTGGACGCAATGTGCGCGCCGGCAAGTTCGTGGGGCAGGGCATCCCCTTCTCTGAGGTGCGCGACACCCACATGAAGGGGGTAACCATGGAGGGTGTGGCCGCCATTCGGGTGATTGGTGGGGCTCTGGCGCCGCTGACAGAGCGTGGGGTTATCAGTGAAGATGACTTCCCGCTGCTGCGTGCGCTACACGCCATCATTGTCGACGACGCCCCGCTAGAGATCCCCTGGGACAAGTTCTTTGGCGGTCGCCACTAAAGAGCGCGGGGGTCTACCGCATTCAACTAGTTAACTTTCGAAGGAGAAAATCAATGGCTGATTTAGCGGCCCTCTTGGATGAGGCACTCAAAGACGCCACCGACACCAAGGCCGTAGCTTTCGGGCGCGGCGCTGTGCACCGCACCGGTGAAGTATTCGCCTCCACTTTCCCCGGCAAACGCGCCGTGGTGGTGGGCGATGACAACACCTTCAACGCAGTAGGTGCCACCACCGCCGCCGGCGAGCCGGTAGCAGCCGGCCCTGCCGTCGTCGACTCCCTAAAGCAAGCGGGCGTGGAGCTGGAAGAAAACATTATTTTCCCCGGCACCCCCACCCTCTACGGCGGCTACGACAATGTGGAAATTATCCGCGAAAAGCTACGCGGCCTAGACGCTATTGCCGTTGTAGTGGGCTCGGGCGTGCTCAACGACCTAACTAAGCTAGCCAGTGGCGAGCTGGGGCGCCCCTACATGGTGGTATGCACCGCCGCCTCCATGGACGGCTACGCCTCCTTTGGTGCCTCCATCTCTAAGGATGGCTTCAAGATCACCCGCAACTGCCCCGCCCCGGCCGCCGTCGTAGCAGACCTGGACATTATGGCTGCCGCCCCCAAGCGCCTAGTGGCCACCGGCGTGGGCGACCTGATCGAGAAGATCCCCGCCGGTGAGGACTGGATCATTGCCGACATGCTCGGCGTAGAAGCCATAAACCACCAGGTGTGGCCGCTAGTGCAGGGGCCGCTGCGTGAAGCTATCAGCCAGCCCGCCCAGCTGCGTGCCGGCGACGCCGACGCCACCGCCGGCCTGGCCGCCGGGCTGCTAATGAGTGGCCTAGCCATGCAGGCCGCCCAGTCCTCCCGCCCCGCCTCGGGTGCCGGACACCAGTTCTCGCACCTGTGGGAAATGGAAGGTCACGGCCTGGACTGGGAGCCGCCGCTGACCCACGGTTTCAAGGTGGGCCTGGGCACGGTAGCCATCTGCGCCCTGTACGACGTCGCCCTGCGTAAAGACATCAGCGACCTCGACGTCGAAGCCCGTATTGCCGCCTGGCCCACCCGTGAAGGTATGGAAGCCCACGTGCGTCAGTGGAACCAAAGCGCCCCCAGCGGCCTGCTTGAAGCCGCCGTGGTGCAGACCGACGCCAAGTATCTGACCCCCCAGCAGCTGCGTGAGCGCATCCACACCCTGCAAAAGCTGTGGCCACAAATCAAAGAAACCTCAGCCAAGCAGCTGCTTAGCGCTGAAGAAATCGCCGACGTGCTTAAGACTGTAGGCGGCATCTACCACCCGGCCCAGATTGGTATCAGCCTGGAAAAGATGCGCGAAACCTACACCCGCGCCCAGATGATCCGCACCCGCTACACCATTTTGGATGTGCTGTGGGAGTTGGGCATTTTGGACGAATGCGTAGAAGAACTCTTTGCCCCTGGCGGCTACTGGGCCAGCGCACCTGTACCCACCGACCGCGTCAGCGGTGCTGAAAACTGAAAACGCAAGCCCCTAACACAAGGAAGTAACATGGAAGAGACTTACGTTCTAGGTATTGACTTTGGCACGCTATCTGGGCGTGCAGCGATTGTGCGCGTGGCTGACGGTTTAGAAAAGGCCGCCGCTGTCTACGAGTACCCTAACGCCGTCATGGATGATGTACTGAGCGTGGCGGACGGCCAGAAGCTGCCGGCGGACTTTGCCCTGCAAAACCCCCGCGACTACATTGAGGTGCTAAAGCACGCCGTACCTGAGGCTATCGCCAAGTCCATGGTGGACCCGGCCCAGATCAAGGGTATTGGTATTGACTTCACCTCAGCCACGGTAATTGCCGCTAAAGAGGACGGCACCCCGCTGTGTGACCTGGCTAAGTTCAACAACAACCCGCACGCCTACGTCAAGCTGTGGAAGCACCACGGCGCCCAGGACCAGGCTGACCGCATTGTGGCCCTGGCTAAGGAGCGCGGCGAGTCTTGGCTGGCCCGCTACGGTGGCATCCTGTCTGCAGAGATGCTGCTACCCAAGGTACTGGAAACCTACGAGAAGGCCCCCGAGGTTTACGCAGACACTGACGTGTTTATGGACGCTTTGGACTGGATCGTGTGGCGTATGACCGGCAACCTGGTTTACTCCGCTGGCGACTCTGGTTACAAGCGGAACTTCCAGGACGGCGCCTACCCTTCCGAGGAGTTCTTGGAGCTGCTCTCGCCTGGTTTTGGCAAGGTATTTAGCGAAAAGATGCCCGGACAGGTGCTGGCGCTAGGTGCTGAGGCCGGTAAGCTTACCGCCCACGCCGCCGCCTGGATGGGCTTGGAGCCTGGCATTAGCGTGGCCACCGGTAACATTGACGCCCACGTAACCGCTGCGGCTGTGCAGGCTGTGGAGCCGGGGCAGCTAACCGCTATTTTGGGTACTTCTGCTTGCTACATCGTCTCTGGGCCGCAGTTCCGTGAGGTTCCGGGTATGTTCGGCTGTGTCGACGGCGGCGTGGTGGATGGGCTGTGGGGCTTTGAGGCCGGCCAGTCCAGCATGGGTGACGTGTTCGCCTGGTACCTGGACAACGCCCTGCCCCACTCCTACGTGGTTGCCGCCGAAAAGGCCGGCATCAGCATCTTTGAGTTGCTCGCCGAAAAGGCCCGCGCCCAGGAGATTGGTGAGCACGGCCTGGTAGCTCTGGACTGGTTCAGCGGTAACCGCTCGATCCTGGTTGACTCTGAGCTTTCTGGCGCCATTTTGGGTATCACCATGACCACCAAGCCTGAGGACATTTACCGGGCTCTGGTGGAGGCCACCTGCTTCGGGGCCCGCACTATTATCGAGTCTTTCACCAACGCCGGCGTCAAGATTGATGAGATTGTAGCTAGCGGTGGCCTAATCAAGGACCCGTTCTTCATGCAGACCCTGGCTGACATCACCTGCGTGCCGCTGAGCGTAGCCACCACCAAGCAGGGTGGGGCGCTAGGAGCTGCTGCTCACGGGGCGGTAGCTGCCGGCTTCTACCCCAGCATTAAGGAGGCCTCACTGGCCATGGGTGGCAAGATTTCGGCTGCATACGTACCCAACTACGATCGCACCGCCCGCTATGACGAGCTCTTCAACGAGTACCGTCAGCTGCACGACTACTTCGGTCGCGGCGAAAACGAGGTTATGCACCGCCTCAAGGACATCCGTCGCCGCGCGGTTGAACGCAAGCGCGCCGCTGCTAAGAAGCCGCAGGAATGAAACTTGCAGATTTAAGCCAGTCCCAGCGCGCTCAGGTAGAGCGCACCAGGCAGGTAGTGGCGCAGCTACACGCGCTACTACCTGCCTGGGAGCTGGTGGTTTGGACTGCCGGTAACGTATCTGAACGTGTGCCGGGCACAGACCTGTTTGTGATTAAGGCTTCCGGTGTGCCCTATGAGGGTATGGAGGCTGCCCACATGGTGGTGTGTGACCTGCAAGGACAGTTGCTTGACGACGACGCTAGCGGGCTCGCTCCTTCCTCGGATACGGCAGCTCACGCCTACGTCTACCGGCACATGCCTGAAGTTGGCGGGGTGGTGCACACCCATTCCTCCTACGCCACAGCTTGGGCGACAATTGGTGAACCTATCCCCTGCTGCCTGACCATGATGGCTGATGAGTTTGGTGGTGACATTCCACTGGGCCCGCTAGCGATTATCGGCGACGATTCGATCGGGCGCGGAATTGTTGAAACCTTACGCAACTGTCATTCACCGGCGGTGTTGATGGCCAATCATGGCCCCTTCACCGTAGGTAAGGATGGACGTAGCGCCATAAAAGCTGCGGTAATGTGCGAAGAGGTAGCCCGCACTGCTTATCTAGCACATACGCTAGGTGAAGTTAAGCGGATACCTGATGACATGATCAAGCGGCTTAATGATCGCTACCAGAACGTCTACGGACAACATTAATACAGTCATATAGTCAAAACTATGACTCTGCCTAGCTAGTGTGACTAGTGATTCCACCTAGTTCATATGACCAACGAACACGACTAGTTAGTCTGACTAGTGAACATGACTAGCGTTGGGGCCGCGTATACCGAACGGTATACGCGGCCCCACGTTTTATTGGGCGTCGTTTTAACTAAGTTGACACGCCCTCAGCAAACTTGGCGCAGCTTAATGCGCCGCTGCCAGTTTTGGCTGGCGCAACTTTGGTGCGCGACTTGGCTTAGTTCTCGCCCCAGTAGGCGTGTAGAGCGCGAGCCAGGTAGGGGCCGTCCTCAACACCGCACATCTCACGGGCAGAGTGCATGGACAACAGCGCAATACCTACGTCAACAGTGGTGATACCAAGACGCGAAGCAGTAATCGGACCAATGGTGGTGCCGCAAGGCACGGAGTTGTTGGAAACGAAATCCTGCGTGGGCACACCCGCCGCCTTACAAGCACGCTTCCAGATAGCCCCACCTACCGCGTCGGTAGCGTAGCGCTGGCGAGCGTTAATCTTCAGCAGCGGCCCATGGTTGATGAGCGGACGCACCTGCGGGTCATGCAGCTGGCCATAGTTGGGGTGAACGCTGTGTCCGGCGTCGGCGCTAATGCAGCTAGAGCGAGCCAGCAGAGCCCGCTCGCTGTCGCCCACAAAGCCCATAACCGCAGCCAGACCATGCAAAACATCCTGCAGGAAGGGGCCGCCCGCACCCGAGCGGGTGCCACTACCCACCTCTTCATGATCAAAGGCCACAAACACTGCAGCGTCAGTTTCTGTACCAGCCAGGTTTTCCAGGGCAACCAGGCCGGCGTGAACGCTGGAGAGGTTATCTAGGCGCGAGCTGGCCAGGAACTCCTGGCGCAAACCAAAGACGCTGGGGGGCTGCACCAAGTAGGTGAACACATCGTGGAAAGCTAGCTGATCAGGGCTAATACCAGCCTGCTCACACAGGTAATTTTCAATGTCGTGGCAACTTACCGCCTCGCCAGCCAGGGCGGTTAGCGGCAGCATGTGGGCTTGACGGTCTAGGTGCAGGTTTTCGTGTGCGCTACGGTCCAAGTGGGGAGCAACCTGCGCGGTGCGGGCAATGGGGCCAGTACGCACCAGGTGGACGGCGCCGTCGTAGGTGGTCAGACGTCCCGCCAAACCAACTTCACGGTCTAGCCAGGAGTTTTCTAGGGCGCCACCATAAATTTCGGCGTTGATCATTTCCCAGCCTTCGCGCACAATCGCACCCTGGGGCTTGAGCTTGAGCGCCGGAGAGTCAGTGTGGGCACCCACAATCCTGAAGCCAGTGCGCTCACTAGGGGCGCTAGGCAGGCACCAGGCCGCAATGGCGCCGTCGCGAATCACATATCCGCGCGCCGGAATGGAACTATCCCAAGCCACAGTCTCATCTACAGCCTTGAAACCCCGCTTTTCTAGGCGGGCGGCTACAGCCTGAGCGGCGTGGTAGCTAGTGGGAGAATCAACAACAAACTGACTGATTGCCTGCGTATAGTCAGGCACCTCAAATCCACTCATAGTTCAATTGTTGCACTTTGAGCCAAGCTACCCAAGGCAAGCTTAAAAACTCCAAAGGCCGCACTCAGTGAGCGCGACCCTTGGGAACCGCCATTTAGATAAGGCGGCTAAAACCCTAGCGATAAACCTTAGTGGCCACCGGCCCTAACTACGCCAGAAAGCGGGATGTGGTTGAGGACAGGAGAGTTGTTGGCGTTAGTGATGGCGTTCTGGCTACCGATTTCCCTCATGGTAACCACTGCACCCATAACGATTGGGAGGGAGGTTAGCGGGGTGTTGTTGGAGTGTACGTGCAGCACCGCACCGAAGTGGGCGTTAGTCTTGGCACGCAGATCGTTCTTCTCATAGCGCCAGGTGCCCGAGAAAGTGGATACATAAGGCGTCCAGTTGCTGATATCCGCGCCCAGCTTGGCCTGAACCGCCTTGGCGTGGTCGCTAAAGCGCGAGTCAGCCAGCAGCCCAGCCAGGGTCTTAGCCTCCGGCTTAGACCAGGAAGCAAAGTTCAGCGAGGTGGTGGGCCAGTTAATGCCATCGGTATTGCCGGTAACCGGCTGCCAGTCGATGTTGGAGTATTCCGCAGTGTTAATCCAGAACACCTGGTACAGACCAGTTAGGTTGGCCGGCGTACCAGCATTGGGGCTAGCCAAACCAGTGTCCTTAGTGGGGTAAGTGGAGCCGTCAACGTTAGGCCAACCAACCGGAGCGAATTCTTCATTACCATCGGAGCCATTGTTATAGAACCCGAAGTAATAGGTCTGATCAGCATTGATGCGCGCGTCACGTTCCTGTCGAGGGTCGTAGCCATTAGGGATGTTGGCTGGAGCGCCCTGGTTCCAGCTATAACCGGAATAGACCGGGTTTAGCTGAGAGGTATTGACGGCTGCGGCGCTAGCGCACACCGCAATTGCTGGGGCAGCCCATACTGCTCCACGCAGCACCTGCCGACGTTCTACACCGCTAGGCATGTCTGTCTCCTATTTTTGACATAGATATAGTTCTGCTTAAGGGAGACCGACAACGGAGTCACACCGGTTTTAGGGGTGGGGGAGATATGACTTCCGTGGTACGGCTGGGAGGGGGTACCACTAGTTTAGACTGGAGTCTAAGCAGGTGAGCACCATTGCTACGGGAATTTATCCCAAATCTACATGCCGGGCAATTAGTCCCGACTTACTTAGACATGTGACGAGCTGGGCAAAAAGTGGAGTTTATAAAGGTGCTTAATGCATTTTGTTGCAAATCTGAGACCTTTCAGGGGCCAATCTAGACGGTCTCACAATCACAAAAGACTTAGATCACATAGCATTCAAGTAGTTGAACAGGTAAAGTTTTGTTCCGGTCCCCTGGATGTAATCTCTACATATCTTCCCCTACCCATTTGAAGGATTTCTCTAATAATGACTGAAATCAAGCGTCGTACCCTTGTTAAGGGCTCTGCCTGGGCCGCTCCGGCTGTTCTAGTGGCTGAGGCTGCCGCTCAGGCCGCTACCTCCCCTAATGACATCATCCCCGTGGCCCAGATGTACATGAAGATGCGCGGCACCCCCGCCAACATCAACGCTGCAGGTGTGGCTGCCGGCCGTAAGGGCCTAACCTGTGAGGAAATCGGTGGTTGGCCTTACGCCGTTAACGGCAAAATCAACTGGAACAACACCCTGGGTGGTGGCCGGGCTACTAACGACCCCAAGATTTCCCGCGTTGGTACTGCTTACCTGAAGAGGCAGGGTGTCAAGTTCTACTTCGGCGCCAAGTCTGACGCCGGCGAGAACGGTCTGGACATCACCGTTGCCCCCGGTGGCGCTGAGCTGGACCCCAGCCGCATCGTTAGCACCAAGGTTATGTTCCTGCTGCCGAAGGCTGCTTACGGTGACACTCCGACCTTCACCAACATCTCCTCCAGTAACGAGGGTGGCTACCCCTGGGACTCTTGGGCCACCAACGGTTCCTGGACTCCGCTGACCCAGAAGGCCATGACCGACCTGCGTAACAGCCCCGACACCGCTTCGGTGCTGAAGAAGGTTGACGCTGGTGACTTCACCACCCTGACTACCTTGAACGGCACCGTTGAGAACACCCTAAACACCAAGTGGAACGCTTGGGTTGGTGAGTACCACGGTACCTGGACCAAGTCCCCTGACGGCCTGAAGCTGACTGCTGACAGCCCCTTCGCCATGGCCCTGACCCTGAACCAGACCGGTCTGTCTGAGACCCTGACCCGTCTGATCTTCATGCCGGTCTTCGTGATCACTTACCGTATGCCCAACGGCAAGGTGGTTTACTTGCACCGTTCCAACGTACGTAACATGTACTGGCAGCTGACCGTGACCGGTAACCCCGGCCTGGATGACAGCCTGCCGGCCGAGGACGGCAAGCGCTGCCTGCCTAGCGCTCACCAAGACCACATTTAATGCCCAGGCCGGCTAAGGCGGGCAAATTTTAAGGGGCGTATCAGTTTTAACTGGTACGCCCCCTTTTGCTGCCTACAAATACAGGCACACAAATACAGGCAAAATCATCCCTTCCCTATAATTTTTCCATGGGGTTTTATAGGGAACGGACGACTTCCCAGTAACGGACGGTTTTATAAGTAACCGCACCCTAGTAACTGCACCTGGACACCACACCCCGACAGTCGCATCCCGACAGTCGTATCCTGGCAACCTCATCCTGGCAACCGTGGTGGTGGACCTAGTGGCCGCGCCCCAGCAGACGCTAGTCTTGCCAGCTCTGCTTGGCAGCCACGCAGGCCACCATCACCTAGCGCAGCTACCAGCGATCCGCGTCTTAATGCAGTTCCAGCGCAACTATCTGGGCACCCTTAACGACGACGTCGCCGCCGCCCCCAGCTTCAACGTCACCTTCCGGCGTCGTCCCTAACTGCACCGAAGCAGGCCGGTGACGCAGGTGTACCACCACCGCCTGCCCTGGACGCAGCCAAGGATCACTATCAGGGAGCTTAGTGGCCAATTCAGGGCCCATATATTCACGTAGAGTCTCAAAAAGCAGCGGCAAGCAGGGGCGATGCACACACAGCGCCAGCGGATAGCCAGGCTCCGGCCACCCCACAGGCTCACGCACCAGCGAACCACCAGAGCCGCGCTCCAGCAGATCCCGGAAGTTAGCCTGCATAATCTCAGGCGTCGTTAAGGCGCTAACCTCAGTGAACGCCTCGTCAGTGTGCAAATCCAGGCCGCAGCCATGCGCGTAGGGCGCCAGGGTGTCAACGCAGCGCCTCCAGGGCGAAGAAACCAGCTGCCCCACCCCATAGGCGCTAAGCAGAGCCGCCACGTCCCGGGCTTGGGCCTGCCCCCGCCCCATCAACAAAGGCCGGGTAAGCTCACTATTAATCCCATAACCCCAGGTGGCGCGGCTAACCGCTTTGGCGTGGCGCACCAGCACCAGGCTACGCACCTGCAGCTGTCCGCTCTCATACCAGTCCACCAGGCGCGCCAGCAGGCGCTTGTCGTCAGCATGGGTGAGCTTGCGGGCGGCCTTTTTCACCTTCCACCAACGCACTTTGTCGATTTCACGCTTGGACGCGGGTTTTACCGCAGCTCGCAGCCCCTCCCCCGGGCCAGCCTCAGGCAAAACCTGGGCTGCCCAGTACAGGGTGCGTTTTTTGCGTCCACTTACCAGGCGACGGCGGGCCTTGCCCAGGTAACGCCCCAGCACAATCTGACGGCCGGTTTCCTCAGCTACTTCTCGGATGGCGGTGAGCACCATGGACTCACCGGGTTCAGCTTTACCCTTGGGGAAAGACCAGTCATCATAGCGCGGGCGGTGCACTACCAGCACTTGCAGCTTATCGTTTTTAAGGCGCCACACCAGCGCGCCGGCGGCTAGCACCGGCGGGCGGCGTGAGGCCTTGATCCGCAAGCTTTTCTTGCGGCGCTTAGCCTGGCGCTTGGCCTGGCGCTTGTCTTGCTGCCCGGCTTGCCGCTTGTCTGCTTCTGCCGGCTTGCCGCGTTTGCTTTGCTCACGCGGCTTACTTAGCTTGCTGCGCGCACCAGCCTTAGCTGCAAGACTCATTTAACCCGGGCCCGGGCCTGAGACATCAGCACGTTTTGCACGTCCTCAAGCTCCTGTCCGTCGTCGTCATGAGTGCGCCGCTGCCAGGTACCGTCGGGAAGTAGGTGCCAGGCACTGATGCGGCCGGAGGTTTCCAGGTCAATCAGCCAATGCAGGCGCTCCACCAGGTCTGGCTGGGTGATCTTAACCAGGGCCTCCACGCGGCGGTCCAGGTTACGGTGCATCAGGTCAGCGCTACCAATGAAAATCTCGGGGTTGCCGTCGTTAGCAAAGGCGTAGATGCGCGAGTGCTCCAGGTAGCGGCCCAGGATTGAGGTGACGTGAATGTTTTCGCTTAAGCCTTCAACTCCGCTGCGGATCCCGCAAATACCGCGAACCACCAGGTCAACGCGTACACCTGCACGCGAGGCCCGGTAGAGAGCATCAATGATGCGCTCATCAACAATGGAGTTGACCTTGATCTTGATCCAGGCTTCACGCCCAGCCAAGTGGTTTTCGATTTCGCGCTTGATACGTTCCAGCAATCCGTTGCGTAGGCCGCGCGGGGCTACCAGCAGGCGGCGGAAGCGGGCGCGCGGGGCATAACCTGAAAGCTGGTTGAACAGCGTGGTCAGGTCTTGGGCGACGTCGCGGTCGCAGGTCAGCAGGCCCAGGTCCTCATAGCCACGGGCGGTCTTGGGGTGGTAGTTGCCCGTGCCCACGTGGCAGTAGCGGCGCAGGCCATCAGTTTCCTGGCGCACCACTAGTGACAGCTTGCAGTGGGTTTTAAGTCCGATCATGCCGTAAACCACGTGTACACCGGCCCGCTCAAGCTTGCGTGCCCACACAATATTGGCTTCTTCATCAAAGCGAGCCTTGATTTCCACAATAGCCACTACCTGTTTGCCCAGCTCAGCGGCTTCAATCAGGGCGTCAACAATGGGCGAGTCGCCACTGGTGCGGTACAGGGTCTGCTTGATGGCCAGTACCTTGGGGTCGTGGGCGGCCTGGGAGATGAACTCCTGGACGCTGGTTGAGAAGGCGTCGTAGGGGTGGTGCAGCAAAATGTTGTGCTCACGGATGGCCGCGAAAATGCTGCGAGGCCGCGCCGATTCGCGCGGGTTGATCCCGGCCGGGGTGACTGGCACGTAGCGCTTGTATTTGAACTCGGGGATGTCCAGGTCGTGAATTTCGGACAGGTCAGACAAGTTCAGTGGCGCGGGCGAGACAAACACGTCTTCTTGCGTGATGTTTAGCTTGCGTACCAGGTAGGTGCGCACAAAGTCGCTGATGGAGTCTTCTACCTCCAGACGCACTACCCGTCCAAAGCGGCGTCGTCCCAGCTCTTTTTCCATGGCGGTGAGCAAGTTTTCGGCGTCGTCCTCTTCAACTTCGAGGTTTTCGTTGCGGGTGACGCGGAAGACGTGGTGCTCCACGATTTCCATGCCCGGGAAGAGATGGTCTAGGTGGTGAGCCACGACTTCCTCAAGTGGGATGAGCGCCAGGTTGCGCGGTTTAGCGTTGGTTAGCTCACGCCCGGGCACCTGCACGAATCGTGGCAGAGAGCCGGGCAGTTTGATGCGCGCAAAGTGGTTTTTGCCGCTGCGCGGGTTGCGCAGCATAACCGCCAGGTTCAGTGACAGACCGGAAATGTAGGGGAAGGGGTGCGAGGGGTCCACCGCTAGCGGGGTCAGCACCGGATAGACCCGGTAGCGGAAGTAGCGGGTGAGCTTGTCGCGCTCTTCCTGGTTTAGCGATTTCCAGTCGGTAATTTCGATTCCTGCCTGGGCCATGGCCGGGCGTACATCGTTTTGGAATAGCTCGGCTTGGGCGGCGGTGAGTTTTTTGGCGCGCAAGGTGATCAGCTCTAGCACCTGCTTGGCGTCCAGCCCGGAGGCGCGTACGGGGGTGATTCCGGCGGCGATGCGTCGCTTTAGCCCGGCCACGCGCACCATGTAGAACTCGTCCAGGTTGGAGGAGAAGATGGAGAGGAACCAGGCGCGAGTGAGTACTGGCAGGCTGCGGTCTTGGGCCTGTTCCAGCACGCGCTTGTTGAAGTCCATCCAGGTTAGTTCCCGGTCAACGAAGCGCTCGGGGAATTTGTCTAGCGCGGGCAGTTTTTCTTGCAGGCGGTCGATGTCTGCCCAGTACTCCTTACTTGAGGGGTCTACTACCTCTACAGCTTCTGCTGGCTTGACGCCGTCTAGTTGCGTGCTGCCTGCGGTTTTTGCGATGCCGACGACGGCGCCCGGCTTGGCATCTTTTGTCTCACCGGCGCGCTTGACTGTGTCAGCTTTAGCGTCATTGGCGGCGGTTTTACCGCTCGTCTTTACACTGTCTACCTTGGCGCCTTTAGCGCCAGTAGCACCCTTGGTTCCAGTAGCACTGGCGCCAGCGGCGGCGTCGACTTTAGCTCCCACGCCAGCGCCGTCGGCTTTATCCCCAGCGCCACCAGCAGCACTCGCGCTACCAGCTTTAGCCGAACCAGCCGCGTCAGCCGCCTTTGCGCCAGCGGAGGTCTTGGTTGCCTTGCCACGCTTTGAGTTCTTAGTGTTTTTAGCTGGCGGCGCATCTGCCCCAGCGCTAGCCTTTTCTTCGGCGCCAGTCTCGCCAGCTTCAAGCACTTCGATAGCAGCCTCAACACCGCTAGCGTCAGTGTCGGAGCTCGCCTCCTCCTCGAAGTCCTCGTCCGCATAGGCGGGTCCGGCATCATCCTCGAAATCTCGGGGGTCTGCGGTTTCAATAACGGCGGCTATGGCTGCGTCGGTGCGCTTGGCTTCTTCGACGTCGACATCCTGTGCAGCGTGATCTTGCATACTCGTATTCTGTCAGTGATAGAGGTTAATCTTTTCAGCAATATTGTACTGATATTTGGGTGTTAATGCCCCTGGGGATTAATCCAGTTTCCCGACGGCGGCTTTGCTGGCTGCTTCATGTAGCTCGGCGGCAGTGGCAGCCAGGGCGCGAGCACGGGCGGTGACCACGTCGTAAAGCGGGTCGTTTTCGTCACTGATCCAGCTGTCTTGCTCACTAGCGCGGCTGAGCCGCTCTAGCAGTGCGGCGCTGGCTAGTAGCGTGGGATACAGCTGGGACCGGCGCGACGACGTCCGTTGGCTGTCGGCGGACCCACCACCTAGCAGCAGCTCGTTTAATTGGGCTTGCACCTGGGCCACACTGTCTACCCGCTGTCCCTGGGATAAAGCGGCCTCAAAGCGGGCCTGAGCAGCAGCGTCGTCGTCGTTAATAGTTACTGCTGTGGCGTAACGTGACTCTACCAGGGCCGGGTCGCGCTCAATCCATTCGCGTAGCAGTAGCAGGCGCCAAAGCGCGCCAGGTAAGGTGCCCGCAGGACTGGTGGCCCATAGCTCGCCAATCACATCTACGCCATGGGAGGCCACAACTTTTCGCAGTCCAGAGGCACTTAGCGTGGTGTCAGTGCCCGCCCCAAGGTAGCCACCAATGAGTAGCTGGGCGCTTTGGTGAGCCAGAGCGGAAGTGGCGGCGGTGTCTTCAGCGCCGGTGTAACGCTCAGCTTCGGCGGGTTCCATGAGGGCGGGGCGGTGGAATTGGCGGGTCATGCGTGCCTCCTTTTAGACGTAGGCTAACAAGTCCGCTATGATGGGGGCTGTCAGTTCGCTGCGGGCCGTTCCAAAAGCCCATTAAGCGTTGCTCGCATCCGCAAGATGACAGCCACGCAGCAGTGAGCAGGCCTGCCCCCTTAGCTCAGTTGGTTAGAGCTACGGACTTTTAATCCGCAGGTCGAGGGTTCGAGTCCCTCAGGGGGTACTTTTCAGACAGTGCACCCTCACCAAGATTTGGTGAGGGTTTTGCTTTATTTCTACAGAACTCGTTATTTCCACAAACTCAGCAATTATAAATAGAATATATCAAGGCTGATTTATGTCATAAAATACAAAGCAATAGTTTGAAAATACATACTAGACATAGCGCATTAAAACGACGAGTCCAGTTCTGTCTACTACGGCAACTGCACTGAAGCTTGGAATGCTGGAGCTGCCCCTATTTACCGTGGCGAGCCCGGTTACCGAATTGATTTAGACCGTGATAAGGACGGCATTGCTTGCGAAAAGCGCCCCTCGCGTCGTCACTAGCTGGTAACTAGCTAACTGGTCACTATTCGCCAGCAGCCTATGAAAGGCTAGAGATTTTAGAGGCTCATGAGGCATAATGGAGGCAGCCAGCCCCCGCGAGGGGACTGACTGCCTCCGACCACTGTTGTTTTAGTTCGTGAGCAGTGGCGTGAGGGCTACAATCAAAGCCGCTAGGGCCTGGATAAGAGCAGCGACACTCGCGATGTCAACGCTCTTCTTCCGGGCCTTTCGCTTGCCTTGACCAGTCTTGGACTTGCCAGACAATGAGCCCACCTCCTCTCAAACCCCCAATCGCTTCCCAGCCATAAGCCACTAGAAGATGTACCGGGAACGTTGGCCGCTTAAAAGAGGGCAAAATAAGCCTAGCAAGAGTCCGGCAAGTGGCGGTTCAAAATTAGAGCAGCGTTTTAAGCTCACAGCCCAGAAAAAAGGCTAGAGCCCGTAAATAAGCGTGAGGCATAATGGAGGCAGCCAATCCCCTATTTAAAGAGGACTGATTGCCTCAGCCACTGCTACTTAAGAGCGATGAGCAGTGACGCGAGGGCTCCAATCAAAGCCGCTAGGGCCTGGATGAGAGCAGTGACATTCGCGGTGTCAATGTTCTCCTTCCGGGCCTTTTGCTTACCTTGACTAGTCCTGGACTTGCCGGACATAAGCCCACCTCCCTTCTAACCCCAATCACTTGCCAGCCATAAGCCGCTAAAAGAGGTGAGCCGGTAGTGTTGGCCGCTTCAAAGAGGGGCAAGCTAAGCCTAGCTCAAGGTTGCGTTCGGTTCGAACAAATGTTGCTACCAAAATCAGCATGTTGCGACGGCGCAAATCTAGCAACCACTAGGGCTACCCGCTGTTTGGTGGTAGTTACTCTTTATAAGTAGCAACCACTTTCATAATAACTACCACTATCTGTGTAGCAATAAAGCCTAGTAGCGGAAACCTAATCAATACAGACATATATCTCGTAGGATCTACAGAAGCCCCACCATCCCCATAAATTCCAAAAAACGAGGTTATATACGCCATAGCCACCCAGGGACTAACTAATATTAGAACCCCAAGAGCATCAACGCACCTTATCCAAAAAGCTAAACTGTTCTGTTTCTTATCGGCCATTTGCCGCATCTCCTTTGGTGCACCGCCAGTATTGCATCAGCACATACAGCACATACTGCGAGTTGACACAGCTAACGCAACGACGCTCTAGCTGCTAATAAACCCCCCGCTAAGAGCACACAAATAATCCCTATAGGGGCGTACAAAAATAAGAGGGTGACCCCAAACCAGCTAAAGCTGTCAACATCATCGACATGAGCTCCTGGAACAGTAGCAAGACCGCTAGCAACAAATGGACTCATTATTAAAACAAACCCAACCAGTGCGCTACGCAGCGCAACTATACGCAGTATCTGCCGCTTTCGTTTACGAGTAATCTTATCCTGCCAGCTAAGCTCACTTTCAGAAGAGAGCCCTATTTCCTGCGATAACACAACTGGAGGCACTTGTCCGCTGCGACCTAGCCAGCATTTCCCTTAAGGCCTCCCCAGGCTGCTTCTCAGGTATTTCCTGTTCCATCAGCTACCACTCCGTCCGCTCAAGGCACTCGCTTGGCTCTCATTCATTTTCTAACTTGTTTTCCCGTGAACAAAATGAACTATCGCCCATTGTAGATACAACCCATACGCGAATAAAATCCTTGCAACACTAATATCGAACCCAATCTACCTACACAGATTCTTGCCAAAATCAAACATAATTAGCGCAACAACAGATAGCACAAGCCCTATTGGAAAAAAAGTTAAAATCATAAAAAAAGCCCCCAAGCTAAGCCATCTACATTATTACCATGATACCCTGACAGAAGAGCAGCATAAATAAATGGGCTTAAAAGCATGATCACACCTAGAATACCAAGGCAGAGCGCTGCCGTAAAGTAATTCTTTCGCTTACGCTCACCTTCAGAAGATATCCCCATTTCCTGTGATAACATAACTGGAGGCGCTGGTCGTAGCTTAACCGGAGGCACTTGTCCGCTTACATGCTGCGACCTAGCTAGCTTTTCGTTAAACGCCTTTTCTGACTGACTCTCACACATTTATTATGACCTCTTTAATAGCAGTGCATACTCGAAACTAGATCACTCTTTAACTTTGGCAGCCAGACCCAACATAGCTGCCGAAATAACGTATACAACAAGCCCTATCGGAGTAATATATACGATCGAGAAAAAAGCCCTCGAATCCCAGCCATCACCATTAATACCATGATCTCCCGGCACACCCGCAATAATGTAACCCAAAATAAATATACTGAAGATCAGAGACACTGCCGGAATAGCAAAACAAAGCGCCAACATAATGAAAATCAGCCGCTTACGCTTACCCTTAGCAGAAAGCACCTTTTTTGGCGGCGGCACAAAGGGCATTGGTTGCAGCGAAACCTGCGGCACTTGTCCGCTTATCCGCTGCGACCTAGCCAGCATTTCCCTTAAAGCTTCCCCAGGCTGCTTCTCAGGTATTTCCTGTTCCATCAGCTACCACTCCGTCCGCTCAATGCACTCGCAAGTGATTGGTTACATTTGATTGCAACTGCCGCCAGGGCGCCCTGCTTTGGGAGCCCTGGCGGCTAGTCTATCGCGCAAAGCTCATTCCACTTGGCGCATTAGCGCCGAGAGTAGCTCAGTATGTGCCTGTGGCCATCCCACCAGCACGCTACCGGGGTAGCGCACATCCAAAGGCGTGCCGTCCAGGCGAGTAAATTTCACTCCACTTTCTACACAGATCAGGTACGCCGCAGCGATGTCCCAGGGAGATACCCACATGTGCACAAAGGCGCCAGCCCTGCTAGCGGCCACCTCCACACATTCAAGCGCCGCCGAGCCGTAGCGGCGGTGTCCGCGTGATTCCACCAGGCAGCGCGTCAATCGAGGCAAAGCCACGATTTCCTTAATGTCGGTGATGATCACAACCTCACGCCGCCCACGCGTCTCATTGACCCGCGCCAGTGGCTGCCCATCACAGTAAGCCCCCTGCCCAGCGATAGCCGTATAGGTGAGCCCAGCGACGACGTCGACCACTACCCCCAGCACCGGGCGCCCATCTTCACACAGAGCCAAAGAAATGGCGTAGTCGCGGTGAGTGGTTACGTAGTTCATGGTGCCATCAATGGGGTCAAGCACCCACACCCGCCCCGCAAATGAGCTGACAGAGTGGCCTTCCTCCCCCAGCAGCGGGTAACCCGTGGCCGCCACCAGATACTCACTGATGTAAGCCTCAATGCGCTTATCCACCGCCGTAACCAGGTCATTGCGGTTGGATTTGGTTTCAACATCCAGCTCAAAACCGGGATCTAGAGCAGTCTGGCGCGCCCCAGCCAGCACGTTGCAGGCTAGCTCTAGCAAATCCTCTAAAGCCAAGTCCTTAGCCGCGCCAGCCTTGCTCAGCACAGCCTTAGCCGCACCCGCCTCGTCCACTTTAGCTTCAGCTGCTTTATCAGCCGCCATTTTTAGTCTTCCTTCTCGCCTTGGATGTCTTTACCGTCTTTGCCGTCAGCACCAGCAAAAGCCCGGTCGGCACGGATCATGCGCTCCTCAAACAGCGCCACCAGCAGCAAGCAGGCCAAACCAACCGCCGCTGAAATAATCAGTACCGTAAAGGTAGAACCCCAACCGTGCAGGTTGTAGCCCAAAATGTTGAGCCCATCCTTCTCAGGGTCAGCGATATAGCCCAGCATCACCTTGGCCATGGAGTCACCAAAGATGTAACCAAAAGCGCGCGGCACAGCGTTAACCACCACCGTGGCAGTCTTGGGCGCAAAGCCAATCACGCAAATACCAATCAGAGTTACCGGCCCAAAGATCAAGAAACCGATAAAGAACAAAGACACGTAGACCGCCGTCGGCGTAGTGGCCTGGGAGTAGGTGAGAATCGGGATAATCACCAGGCCCAAACCAATGGCGGCAGTAAGCGCGCGCCTACCACCCAAACGGTCAGAGAAGTAACCCCACAGTAGCGAGCCAGCCAAACCGCCCAGCTCCAGGCCAACCGTAGAGTTAACCGCCCACTGCTTGCTAAAGTGCAGCGCCTCAGAGGTGTAAAGCACGTTCCAGTTATCAATACCGATACGCACCGAGTAAGCCGCCACGTTTGCAATGCATAGGAACCAGATAGCCGGGTTCTTAACCACATAGTTCCACACAATCGCGCCCTTAGACATGGAGGTGGTGACAGTGTCTACCTTGGATTCAGGCTCACCAAAAATAGCTTCAGGCTTATCCCAACCCAGCTCGCCGGGCTCATCTTTACCAAACCACATGCCCCACAAACCAATGGGGATACAGATCAGTGCGGGCACAATAAACATGCCGGCCACGCCGCCACCAAAGAAGGTGTTGGCACCCCACAGGGCCAGCGCACCGGCGATCATGGCACCAATGTTGTGCGAGGCGTTCCACCAGCCGATAAAGCGTCCACGGTATTTACGTGGAGTCCACCGGTTCATGGTGGAGTTACAGCAGGGCCCGCCCGGCGCCTGCGCTAAACCGTTTAGGCTCCACAGCAGCACCATGATGCCCATCGGGTGGTTCACGCTCAGCAGCACCCCACCTACCAGCACGCTCACCACGCCGGCACTGACTAGCAGGAAGCCCAGGATGCGTTTAGTGTTTCGCCCATCGCACAGGAAGCCCAGGATCAGGCCGCCAAAGCCGTAGGTAAGCGAGAATGCGAAACCGATCGTGCCCAGCTCGGCAGTGCTCAGCCCGGCTTGTTCTTTCAGCAGCGGCTGGGCGGCCTTGAAGTTAGTGCGCAGCAGGTAGAAACCGCCGTAAACCACAATGAGCACGGCGTAAGTCTTTAAAAATTCCCCTAGCCAAGCTTTCTTTTGCTGCTCCAAAGTTAGTTTGGTAGTTCCGGTGCGCAGCTCAAAAAATCGCGTCAGTGCGCCCATACGTAAACCTCCTTGCTTACGAGTTGCCACAAGCTACGACGCCTGCAGCGGAAGTTTCTCCACTATAGCGCAGCGAGGTTAACTTAGGTCACATTTGTTCTACTTATTTAGTTCCGACGTCGCCGCCTGCACATCCGTTAAGTTGCTTTTGCGCCGAGCGACCCCGGTAGCGACGACGCCGCCCACTCAGGCCTGCGGGCGCAGCTGCACCATTAATGATTCCAGGGCTAGCAGCGGCGAAACATAGGTTTTTAGGCGGGTGCGGCACTGCTCTACAGCGGCCACCCTAGCCAGTGTCTGCTCAGCCGTGGAGTTAGCTGCCACCTGGGCAATCTCTTGTTCCAGATCTAGGTTGACACTGTCTAACTGACTGCCTAGTTGACGTGAAAGCACGTCGCGATAGAAAGACAGCAGATCCACCATGGCCCGGTCTAACACGTCAGTTACCGCGCGCTTAGCGCGACGTTTCTGGTTGTCTTCCAGGGCTTTGATCTGACCGCGCATGGCTGGAGGAATACGGCTCTCCCCCTCTAAACCAAGCGTGCGGATCAGGGCCGCTTTTTCTTGGGCGTCGCGGGCTGTGGAGGCAGCTTCAGCTTCTTTTTCAGCCTGTTCTAGCAGGTCAGCTGCCGCAAAAACAGCGTCACCCACGCTGCGCAGCGAGATCGGCGCGGACATAAGCGCGCGCCGCCGCTCCCAGGCCCCCTCATCTTTGGCCAGATGCCGGGCCAAACCGATATGGGACTGGCTGGCCCTAGCAGCCCGCAAAGCCAGCTGAGGCTCGGCGCCGTCGCGCTTAACTAAAAGATCAGCCACCGCCTGCGCGCTGGGCACACATAGCCGCACCAGGCGGCAGCGCGAGCGAATGGTGGGTAAAACGTCCTCACTGGAGGGTGTGCACAGCAGCCACACCGTATAGGGCGGCGGCTCCTCAATACTTTTAAGCAGCACGTTTGTGGTGCGCTCATCCATGCGGTCGGCGTCTTCAACCAAGATCACCCGCCAGCGCCCCTGCCAGGGCATTCGCCCGGCCTGCTCAATCAGGCTTTTAACCTCATCGATGGTGATAATCATGCGGTCGGTGGCTAGACGCACCACATCGGGGTGAGTGCCGGCCAGGGTTTGGCGGCAGCCCTCACACTGGCCGCAGCCAGGCTCAGCACCAGTACATTCAAGGGCGGCAGCAAAGGCTAGTGCGGCAGTGGATCTACCAGATCCAGGCGGGCCGGTAACTAGCCAGGCGTGAGACATGGCGGCTGTGGGCACTTGTGGGCGCGCCCCCGTGGCGGCGGCCTGGAATGTGGCCACCACCTGCGCTTGCCCAACCAGTTCGTCCCATACGCTCATGCGTCAATAATTCCGCGTTCTTTCAGCAATTCGCTAACCAACGCGCGCACCTGGGCAGCTATCTGCTCAATTTCGACGCTGGCGTCAATGATTTTTATGCGTTCTGGTTCTTGCTCGGCCAGGCGATGGAACTGCTCGCGCAGGCGATACTGAAATTGCAGGCCTTCAGCTTCAATCGCGTCGCTCTTGCCACTACGGGTGTGTACGCGCTTGGCGGCAAGCTGCGGATCCGCGTCTAGCAGCAAAGTTAAGTCTGGCAGCAGGTTGTCGGTGGCCCACAGGGACAGGTCACGTACCTCCTTGGCTCCCAGGCACCTGGCAGCGCCTTGATAAGCCACAGAGGAGTCAATGTAACGGTCCGTTACCACCACCTGACCAGCCGCTAAGGCCGGGTTGATCAGCTCATTTACGTGCTGAGCCCGGTCAGCTGCGAACAGTAGCGCCTCAGCTTTGGCGGTTATTTGCGTCCGCTGTACATTTTCCGACGCCGTCCCCAGCAGCAGGGAGCGCAGCTGGGCACCCAGGGCGGTGGCGCCAGGCTCGCGGGTGCGACGCACGCTTACCCCCTGGTCTTCAAGCCAGTTGGTAAGCAGCTCTACCTGGGTGGTTTTGCCAACCCCGTCGCCGCCTTCGAAGCTGATGAAAACTCCGCGCCCCATTTAGGCCTCGCTAGCCTCGGAGGCCTTAGCCGTCGAGGTTTTGCTGCCAGCGGCCTTGGTGGTCTTGGCGGCGCTGGTCTTGGCGGCCGCAGCCTTCTTAGCGGCAGTCGACTTTGTGGCAGTCTTCTTCTCGGCGGCCTTGGTGGCGGTCTTGGTAGTTGCCTTCTTGGTAGTGGCCTTTTTAGCTGTGGTCTTAGTTGCCGTCTTTTTGGTGGTGGTCTTCTTGGCGGCAGTCTTCTTAGCCGGTCCCTTAGCGCGCTTTTCAGCCAAACGCTCATAGGCCAGCTCAGGGGTTACGGTAGCTGGGTCGTCGTCGCGCCGCAGGGTCACATTGGTTTTACCGTCGGTGAAGTAGGGGCCAAAACGCCCGTCCTTAATAACCACCGGTAGCCCAGAATTAGGGTCAGTGCCCAGTTCACGCAGCGGGCCCTTGGGAGCAGCCGCGCCGCGCCTACGCTTGGGCTGGCTAAACAGCTCCAGCGCCTGCTCTAGGGTCACCGTGAACAGCTCCGCCTCGGTTTCTAGCGAACGAGACTCCTTGCCCTTGGTTAGGTAGGGGCCGTAGCGACCGTTTTGGGCGGTGATTTCTACGCCTTCAGCATCCGTGCCCACCACGCGCGGCAAGCTCAGTAGCTTAAGGGCGTCGTCGAGAGTGACACTGGACAGGCTCATGTCTTTAAACAGGCTGGCGGTGCGGGGCTTAGCCTTAGCTGCCTTACGGGTACGCTTTTTACCCTCAGTTTCTGGCTCCGGTTCCGGCTCTGGCAAAACCTCGGAAACGTAAGGCCCAAAACGCCCACTCTTGGCCACAATCATGTGCCCAGTTTCGGGGTCAACACCCAGCTCACGGCCATCTTCAGCGGCTACCGCAAACAGCTCGTGGGCCTTAGCCACGCTGAGCTCGTCAGGGGCCAGGTCTGCGGGCACATTAGCCCGCTTACCTTCAGCATCCTCCAGGTAGGGGCCGTAGCGTCCTACACGCAGGGTGATACCGTCGCCAATTTCCATGGAGTTAACCGCGCGGGCATCAATTTCACCCAGGTTATCCACCAAAGTTTTTAGGCCCGCGCCGTGAATATTGGCTTGCGGGTCAGCGGCTATATCGCCGTTGTAGAAGCGACGCAGCCAAGCCACGCGCTCTTCTTCACCCAGCGCAATACGGTCTAGGTCAGCCTCCATGGAGGCGGTGAAGTCATAGTCCACCATCTGCGCAAAATTTTCTTCTAGCAGACGGGTGACGGCGAAAGCCAGCCAGGTGGGCACCAGCGCCTGGCCCCGGTGATCCACATAGCCACGGTCACTAATTACGCTCATGATCGAGGCATAGGTGGAGGGGCGGCCAATTTCGCGCTCTTCCAGGGCCTTAACCAGTGAGGCTTCGGTGTAGCGCGGCGGCGGGGTGGTTTCGTGCCCAGAGGCCTGCACCTGGCGGGTTTCCAGCTCCTGACCAGTGCTTACTTCCGGCAGACGCACATCTTTAGCGTCACCCTCATAGCGGTCAGCGTCGCGGCCTTCCTCATAGGCAGCTAGGAATCCCTTAAAGGTAATTACTGTTCCCGACGCCGTCAGTTCAGCCTGCTTAAAGCTCGCGTCCCCGTTTAGAGGGGCCTGCACATGGATCACAGCGGTGGAGCCAGTGGCGTTAGCCATCTGCGAGGCTACCGTGCGCTTCCAAATCAGCTCATACAGCTTGAACTGCACCGGCTGTAGCGAGTCTTTAACCTCACTGGGGGTACGGAAGTGGTCACCGGCAGGGCGGATAGCTTCGTGTGCTTCCTGGGCGCCCTTGTTTTTGGTGGCGTAAACACGCGGCTTTTCGGCCACATACTGGCTACCGTAAAGCTCACCGATCTGGGTGCGGGCGGCGGCCACAGCCTGGCTGGAAAGCGCGGTGGAGTCGGTACGCATATAGGTGATGTACCCGGACTCGTATAGGCCCTGGGCTACACGCATAGTGTCACGCGAGTTCAGGCGCAGTTTACGTGAGGCCTCCTGCTGCAAGGTGGAGGTAGTAAACGGCGGAGCTGGACGGCGCGTGTAAGGGCGGGTTTCCACCTTGCCCACCTGGGCTTGGGACTGCTCAATAGCCTGCGCCACGGCCTGCGCGTCATCCTCATGCAGGTGCACCACCTTGGCGGCCTGAGCCTGGGAAGTTAGTGCGGCGTCGTCGGCAAAATCACGCCCAGTAGCCACCCGGCGCCCATCCAGGGAGACCAGGCGGGTAGCAAACTCACTGTCGTCGGCAGCAAAAGTAGCCTCCACACCCCAGTAACTGGCGGGAATGAAAGCCATGCGCTCACGTTCACGCTCCACCACCAGGCGCGTGGCCACAGACTGCACACGGCCAGCCGAAAGCCCCTGACGGATCTTGCGCCACAGCACCGGGGAAATTTCGTAACCCACCAGACGGTCCAAGATACGGCGGGTCTCTTGGGCATCTACCCGGTGAATATCGATTTCGCGGGTGTTATCCAGGGCGCGGGTGATGGCTTCACGGGTAATCTCCGTGAAAGTCATGCGGCGCACGGGAACCTTAGGCTTAAGCACCTCTTTTAGGTGCCAAGCGATAGCTTCACCCTCGCGGTCATCATCAGTGGCCAGGTAAAGCTCATCAGCTTCCTTCAGGTGGCGCTTAAGCTCAGCCACCACTTTCTTCTTATCAGGGTTAACCACATAGTAGGGGGTGAAGTTACCCTCCACATCCACGGCAAACTTCCCGAAGGGGCCCTTCTTCATATTGGCCGGCAGCTCAGAAGGCTGAGGCAAGTCACGGATATGACCAATGGAGGCCTGGACGTCGTAGTCCGCGCCTAAATAGTTTGAAATTGACTTAATTTTGTTCGGGGACTCGACAATCACGAGCTTGCGTGACACGACTTTCCTCCTACATCCAGGTTCTCTTGCCGCCGCTGAACTAGGCTAGCGAGGCAAGGGCGCGCAGGCTCGCGCCGACACACCTATATATCAGCGTAGCCTAGATTTTATGTAATTTACTTTAAGCCCAGTTTAACCAGGCGCGACATGCCCAGGGCACTGACTGCTCCAAAACCGCCCACTCCTACCAGGTAGGCCGTGAACTGCAGGGAGCCAAACAGATAGAAATTACGGTAAGCAGCAGAGGCCAACATCACCACCAGCGCCAAACTCAGGTAGCCACCCAGCGAAAGCAGGTAGCGCGCCAGTTTTGAGCCCGGCAGGCCGCGATACTCATCCGTCCCCCAAGCCCCAGCCGCGAGCGCCACAAAACCCCAGGTGAAGGCCACTGCGGCGGCGGCAATGATATCTGAGGGGCGGTGCCATTGGCACACCAGGGTGGACCAGCCCATGAAGAAGGTGAAACCAGCCCCCACCCAGGCGGCAATCACACGCCAAGCGGGCGGCACTACTAGCAGTAGGGCTACGGCAATGGAGGCGGCCACGCCGGTGTGTCCTGAGGGTAGGGTGTTGGCGGCGTCGACGCGTTGACTGTAGCCCCAGTCTGGGCGGGTGAAGACGAAGTGTTTAAGTACCTGGATGGTCACGTTGGTGCCTACTACGACGGCGGTGGCCCACAGAGCGGCGCGGGGGCGGCGCCTGAGCAGGGCAATGGCTAGGGTGGCGATTATGGCCACCACGATTAGCGGCACAGATACGGCGTTTAGTAGTGCGCGGGCCTGGTCATCAATCCTGGCCGCACCCCAGTAGGAGCCTTTGAAGGCGGCGTCGTCGATAAACTGCCCTTCACGCGTGTTTACCAGCAACGCCCACGACCCCCACACCAGCAGGGTGAAAAGTAGGGCGTAGACGCAGGCTATGCGGCGAGCAAGTTTTGACATAACCTCAGACCTTACAGGTAACGAAACGATAAACAACTAATTGTGACCCTAAAGACGCTATTAGCTAAGTCCGTTTGTGGCAAATTTGCGCACAGGCTTAAGCCGCGCCTGGCGGGGGTAATTTTTGCGCTACGCTGCTTTTAGACGATAGTAACCATCCCCGTGTGAGCAAAAGTCCTGGTGGCAGCCACCATATCGGCCAGGACTGCAGCTGGGTCTTCACTGGTTAGTGAGGCCACGGCGGCCGCGATTTGAGCGACAGTGAGCAGTCCCTCATCTGAGGCGCTCAGTAGGGCCACCTCGGGCATCCCTACCGCTATTACGCGCCCGAACCCTTCGGCTTGGCGGATCACTGGCGCGGTGGGCACGGGCGTGGGGGTGAGGGCTTCTTCTTTGCTTAGGCCCGACGCCGTGTGTAGCTTAAGTGCGGCTACTTGCGCGTCATCTAGGCCGCGTAGGGTTTCGTGGGCGGCAATTACTTGGGCTACGTGTTCGCCTAGCGCTCCTTGGCCGCTGGTGGGGACTTCTTCCAGGACCCGCCAGGGCTCGACGGCGGCGCTGGGGGCTGCGGCGTCGCTGGCAGGTTCTTCTGGGGCGGTTTGCCCTTCTAGAGCGGTGCCGCCGGGGCCGCTGGTAGCTGCGACGCTGGGAGCGTGGAACACCAGGTAGCCCATACCTACGCCGCTTACCTGGCGTGAGTCGAAATCTTCTTGCCAGGCAGCCAGGGCGTTTTCAAAGGCGACGGCACTGCGTTCAGGGGTGAGCCCGCCGTCGCGCAGCCACATGGCGGCATACTCCACCGGGTCTTGCACTTCGCGCTGAATAATCCAGGCATCTAAGCTCTTGCCGATCCACTGGTTTACGCTGGTGCGCCAGCTGGTGCCTTCGCGATGTTCCCAGTTGCCGAGCATGACGGCCACGCCGTCGGGGTTTAGGTGATCTTCCAGCCCACGCACCAGGGCGGGCAGGATGGGCCCACCGGCATCGCGGTACTCCATTAGCGGCAATCCGGCCTGACGCACGCTGGGTGGGGTGATCACAAAGGGCGGGTTGGAGACGATCAGGTCAAAGCGTTGGCCGGCCACAGGTTCTAGCAGGTTGCCTTGGCGTAGCTGCACGCGGGCACTATCCACCCCGGCCAGGGCCACGTTGAAGGCGGTAAACTCCAGGGCGCGCGTGGAAATGTCGGTGGCCACTACCTGGCGCACGTGGCGCAGCAGGTAGAGGGTTTGGATGCCGCAGCCTACCCCCAGGTCTAGGGCGGTTTCTACCGGTTTGCGTGGGGTTAGGGCGGCCAGGGTCAGCCCGGCGCGGCCAATTCCCAGCACATGATCGGGGGCAAGGGCTTGGCCGGTGACGAGTTCACCCAGGTCACTGGCTACCCACCAGCGCACAGATCCGTGGACGTCTTGAGCTTCGTGGGGACGCAGGTCGACGGCGGGGGCGTAGTGCTGCTCGCTACTGGCGCTTTGCGTGGGCACCACCAGGCCAATAGAGAGGGCCCCGGCCACGCCGGTGCGCGGCAGAGCGGTTTCAAGGGCGGCGGCGCCAACTGGCTCGCCCAGCATGAACAGGGCGGTTAGTACTGCCACCTTGTAGTCCGCGACGTCTCCGGTTTGGGATGCGTTGGCAGCTGAGCTGGTGCTATCTGCGCCAGTAGCCGGGCTGGGCTTGTCTGAGCTGGTGCTAGCAGCCCCGGCCCCGGTGACCCCAGCCCCGCCAGCCAGAGCGCGGCGCACCACCCGCAAAGCTGGGGCCCGCAGCTCACGTTGCAAAGCAGCGGCAGCTACAGGCCCTAGTAAAGCCTCCACGCTTTCCACTCCCCAACCTGATTGGGCCAGGTCAGCGCGCAGTAGCGAAGCTTGCTTAGCGGTTAGGCGGGGGGCTTTAGGCATTGGGGCTCCTTAGAATTCCAGATCCACCCAGGTAACTAGATGATCAGAGATAGCTAGTTTAAACGTACCCGAATCGACCACTTGCGCGCTCGGCCCGCCGGCTGGTGCGCCCGACGCTGGTGTGCCTTGGCTTGGCGCAGCTGACACGCCTTGAGCTGATGCACCTGCCACTGCGGCAGCTGGTGTGCCTGGCGCTACGGCGACTGGCTGGCCTTGAACTGCGGCAGCTGGTTGGCCGGCCGCACCCAGAGGCGGCAGGGCGTCGGTGAGGAAATGGTCAATGCGCCGGCTTGGGGCAGCCGAAGGGAAAGTAACCCCCTGCCCAAGCTGACGGCCTACCCCAATACGGGCCAAGGCGGCGTCGTCCATATTCATATCCCCACCCAAAATATGGACCCCAGGCAAACCAGCCAGCTTCCACCAGGCGTGGGCCAGCTGGCGCCGGGCGGTGGTGGGGTGGGTGGCCAGGTGCACGCTAGCCACATTAAGCGGCTCTTGCCCGACGCCGTCGGCCAAAGTAGCCGCCAGCATCAGGCGCGTTGAAGCGGTAAACAGCGCATAAGGCACCTTGCCGCCCTCACGGCGCACAATCGTGGGCACACCCCGCCCCAGCCGCTCCACCCGCCAAGTTTGCACCGGCAGGCGCGACAAAATGGCGTTACCAAAACCGCGCAGAGGAGCTAGGGGCTCCAACACTCGCAGCGGGTCGTCACCAAAGACACGAACCTGGCTGCGACGCGGGCGGTGACGCAAGCGGTCTACTCCCCCAGCGTAGGTGGCGGCAAAGCGCCAATGCGGGTAATCGGCCTGCTCAGCCAGCAAACCTGCCAAATCTACTCGCCCTGAGCGGTTTTGGTGTAGATCCACTTCTTGCAGCAAAACCACGTCGGCGTTCAGCTCACGCAGCTGCCCGGCCACCTGACTGTAAAGCTGGTGAGCAACTTCCGGGCTGTAGGGCTGACCAGAAGCCACCTCGGCTAGCGTGGCAGTGTCATTGGCCCGCCCGTACTGGAGGTTTGCGCTGGCCAGGCGTAGTTTTGTGATCACTCTTTAGGCTCGTCAGCGGCGAAACTTAGCGCCACCGAGTTCATGCAGTAACGCTGACCGGTGGGGGTGGCGGGGGCGTCGTCGAAAACGTGGCCCAGGTGGGAGCCGCAGTTAGCGCAGCGCACCTCGGTACGCTCATAACCCAGCTTGTAATCTGAGTGCAGCGTCACCGCATCGGTTTGCTTGGGGTCGTAGAAGGACGGCCAGCCACAGCCCGACTCGAACTTGGTGGTGGATTTAAACAGCTGCGCCCCGCAGGCCCGGCAAGAGTAGATACCTTCACGGTTTTCGCTCAGCAGCTCGCCGGTGAAAGGCATTTCGGTGCCAGCCTGACGCAGCACCTCATACTCAGCCGGGTTTAGGCGCTCACGCCACTGGGCGTCAGTGAGCTGCGCAAACTCTTGATTCTCACTCATGACTCATCCTTGGTTTTATCCGACACGGCAGGTAGTACAGCGGTTTTATCCACTTCATTTATTCCCGCCTCGGCGTCAGGGGCCTGGGTGACCTTAGCGCCAGCCCCAGCTGAGCCAGCAGCGACGGCGTCGGGGGCCGCACCAGAGCGTCCTGCCTCGGTAGCAGAGCGAAGGGCCTCTACCTTGGCCTTAGCGCTACGGCTAGCCGCGCTGAGCACACCGCGTGCCTGCTCCGGGCGCAGCTGCCGCTTTGCCTCACCAACCGCAGAAATCTGGGCTACCTGCGTGGGGTCGGAGAGCACCATGGTGGCCGGCTCAGGGGCGTTAGTTGCTTCCGACCCGGTTTGCACGCCCGGCAACAGTCCACGGCGCAAAATCCGACGCCGCCGCATCTTCTTAGCGCGCACTGCGGCCGCCTGCACCCGGGCTTCCTCAATGGGATCGCCCTGCTCAGCTTTAGTTACTGCCGGCTGGGACTTGGTATCGCTTGATAGCTGCGCCAATTCCTGGGCTAGCTTAGCCACCTTTTCAGGGGTGGGATCTTGCATGACGGTAACGTTTTCCACCTCCACACGCTGACGCGGCAGGGCGTAAGGGGCCTCTTTTTGCAGCCAAGTCACCATTTCTTCACGCACATGGCATTGCAGTTTGAAGGCATCAACACTGTTTGCTGCCGAAACAGTTAGGCGCACCCGGATCAAAGAGTTTTGGGCATCAATTACTGATAGCGCTGCGTCACGCCCATCCCAGGTGGATGAGGAGGCCACAAACTTAGCTAGCTGCGCCCGCATAGCGGCGATAGGTGCACGCCAATCCAGGTCAAAATTGATTTGTGCAGTCTGCCGTTCATCACGACGCGACCAGTTAGTAAAGGGGTTCTCTGTGAAGTATTTGCTGGGCAGCAAGATACGGCGCCCGTCAGCGGCCAAAACCACCACATAGGTGAACGTGATTTCTTCGATTCGGCCAGAGTCAGTGGCATTAATAACCACCTGGTCATCCACACGGATAGCGTCAGTGATGGCCAGCTGCACACCTGCAAACAGGTTTCCCAGCACTGATTGTGCAGCCAAACCGGCTACCACCGAAACCAGACCGGCACTAGCAAGCAGCGACCCCATAGCCAGGCGTGCTTGTGGGAAAGTCATGACGATGGTGATTGCACCAATAATGATGACGATAACTTCAGCTACTCGCCGCAGAATCTGGGCCTGGGTGGTGATCTTATTGGCCCGGCGCACATTGGTGGGATCATTGCGCGATTCGGCATGGGCCACCACGGTAGCCGAAATGGCTTTAACCCAGCTTACGCACACCCAGGTCAGGGCCGCTTTAAACAGGATTACCAGCAACAAAATAGCGTAGCGATACCAGGCCGGGGAAGAAGTGCCCTCCATGGCCAGTTGGGCGCCGATTAGCGCGCCAACAACGGCAAACAGAGCGTAGAAAGAATTACGCCCCTTCTCTCCGATGTGGTGCCACAGCAGGGAGCGGCGTCCGGCCACATGCACCGCAATAACTACAGCTAAAGCCAGCACCAGGCCGATTGATAGGCCTAGCACCGTGCGCCACAGCAGACTGAAAGTATCTAGGGTGACTGCTGCGGCAGATTCTGTGGGCGATGGCGTGGGCGTAGGCATAGCCACCGCGAGTATGTGCCCCTGATTTAACATGGCAGCCACACTAGTAGCGCAGGCTGTGCGCAAGCTGTGGTTTTACCCGCGCGTCCGTATAGGTAAGGCAGTCCACAAACCCAGCTGCTGCAACATAAAACCCACCGGTCACAGCTACCCCAGAGTCCCCAAAAGTGGGTACCTTAAGTCCCAGTCCTCAGTGACGACGACGACGCACTCCCTCTTGCTGGCGGCTGCAAGTCCCAGCGCAACGCTCCAAGCCCCCAACGTAGCGCCGTCGACACAGTCGAGAGCCCGACAGAATCAGCGGCGCCGTCGACAAAGCACCCAACGTGACGCCGTCGACGCAAAGCCTCCACCCTCAACGTGACGCCGCCAGCAAAGCACCCAGAAAACCAAAAAACCCCGCAAAGCTTACGCAATGCGAGGATTTTAGTGGTGGCTCCGACCGGCGTCGATCCGGTGACCTTTCGATTTTCAGTCGAACGCTCTACCAACTGAGCTACAGAGCCAATCTGAAAACTTTGGCCTGACCATTACTGATCAGGCCAACTTTTTCGCGACCTCGACGGGACTTGAACCCGCGACCTTCGCCGTGACAGGGCGACGCGCTAACCAACTGCGCCACGAGGCCTTGACTTTCATCAAGATTCATATGAAGTTATCGTACGAATCCGTACTCCCAACGGGATTCGAACCCGTGTTGCCGCCGTGAAAGGGCGGAGTCCTAGGCCGCTAGACGATGGGAGCCTTTTGGCTTTGGCGTCTTGCGCCTCGAACCGAGAAGAACTCTATACAGGATCACTACCCGAACACAACTCGAAAAAGCATGACGCTAGTCACAAAGGAAGTTTTGCGCAGAATTCCAATTGAAATTAGCTGTTTGCGCACAATCGTTTTAAAGGGAATGGGCTTAAGCGCTCTTTCGTGGCAACCTTAGAGCAGCCGCATCCCTCGGCGTCGGCCCGCCCACCTGTAGCTATCCGCCGCCACAATTTGCTGGAAGGATCACTGCCGTGACCGAAACCCCTCAAGGCTCTAACCGCACACAGCCTTCGCTAGGCGCCCTAATGTCGCGCGTGAGCGAAAATATTTCTACCCTGATCCGCACCGAAATCGCACTAAATAAGGCCAAGGCGGCCGAGACAGGTAAACGTTTTGGTTTAGGGGCCGGCCTGCTGGGTGCAGCCGGTGTGTTCGCCCTATTTGGACTGGGCTACCTACTGACCACCCTGTCGCAGGTAATCGCACTTTGGCTACCGCAGTGGGCGGGCTCACTGATTGTGGCCGTGCTGGTGCTGATTGTGGCCGGGGTGCTGGCTCTGGTGGGCAAGAAGGAGATCGATAAGGGCCGCGTAGTGGTGCCCACCCCCCAGGTTGGCTTGCGCCAGGACGTGCAGGCCGTGACTAACTCGCTGCGTGAGGGTCTAGCTACCGACGCCGCCGCCAGCGGCCCGACTGACACTGCTCCCGCCGGCCCGGCTTTCGGACAGAACTGAGCGAAAGGAAGTTTCATGTCTATCTCAGCCCTAGAAGCTCAGCTAGAGGCCCAGCGCGCAGCCGCCGCCCAGGCCGTTAACGAGTTGGCCCGCCAGATCGCCCCGGCCACCCTCAAAGCCCAGGCCGCCCAGATCGGTGAGGACAGCGTGGCGCGAGCCAAGGCGCTCGTCAGCGACTCCGCCCCGGTAAAGGAGCGCTTTACCACGCTGGTAGAGGAGGCTAAGGGCAAAGACCCGGCCGCCGTCGTCGTACTTGCCGGAGTAGGCCTGGTTGCCGCCACGACGGCGCTGATCAGCCTGCGCTTGGCACTACGTCCGCTGTTTAAGTGAGGAAAGGATAAATAATGCCCAGTGCACAGGAGCTCGAAGAGCAGCTTAAGGCCCAGCGTGAGGCCCTGGCCCAGAGCGTAGATGACCTGGCTGAGCGGGTTAACCCCAAGGCTCAGGCCAAGGAGAAGGCTGAGCAGGTGCGCGCCAAGGCCGCCGAGGCCGGCTCTAGCATCTCTGAGTCACTGCACCAGTTTGGTTTTATCGCCAAGGAAATGAGCGAGGGGGTGCGCACCCAGGCTAAGTACTACTGGGATCGCGCCGGTGAAGGTGACTCTTCTGCCCGCGTCGTGGTGGCCACGGTGGGTGCTGGCGCCCTACTGGTTGGCGGCGCAGTGGTGAAGAAGATCTTCAAGCACTAGTAGTTGTCGCGACGCCGTAACCGCGCCTGCCTGCGCTGAAAGTAGACGCTGACAGCGCAGCGCGGGCGGCGGTGTGAACAAGCAGACGAAATCAGTGCTATTGTTCACATGTGGACCGCCACTCCAGTCCAAACAGGCCCTGATCGGCGTGTGGAATGGAGATTGTGGCGCTTATCGTTGTACGGTTGTCTCACGATAAATTCAGACCATTTCGAAACAGCACGTTTTACGTGCGCGATCAGACGTTGGAGGGGGTCGAGCCTATGGGGCGCGGCCGTCAAAAGGCCAAGGCAACCAAGGTTGCCCGCAAGCTCAAGTACTACAGTCCTGAGACTGACTATGCGGCGCTAGAGCGTGAGCTCGCTGCCACGTCGGCCCGCTCAGGAAGCAGCAGCTACGACGACGAGGACTACTCGGATCTAGCCGCCAAGTACAACGATGACTTTGACGATGAAGATGATCTTGAGTAACTAGAACATAAACATAAGGGTGGGGGCCAGCTCGACAGAGCTGGCCCCCACCCTTTTTGTAGCTAGATGCCGTGCCCACCAAGCAAACGCTGCGCCGCTACCTGACGCAGCACCTCCTACAACCCCCGCGCGAGCAGGGAAAACCAGCCCCTGGCCAGCTAGAGCTACCCCTAGAGCGGTTCATCCCCGCGCGAGCAGGGAAAACATGCATGGTAACTACCAGGCCAGCCTTGCTACCGGTTCATCCCCGCGCGAGCGGGGAAAACTACAACGATGACTTTGACGATGAAGATGACTCTGGCTCATCCCCGCTCGCGCGGGGAAAACGGGCATACGTGATGTTCTGGGTGGAGACACGGCTGGCTCATCCCCGCGCGAGCGGGGAAAACGGTGAGAGGCGGGTAACGCTGGCAGTAGCCACCGGCTCATCCCCGCTCGCGCGGGGAAAACCGCGCCAAACGGTATTAAAAGCTATGCCGACGCGGCTCATCCCCGCTCGCGCGGGGAAAACCTGCTTTAAAGTTAGCTATCAAGCATGCTAGCAGGCTCATCCCCGCGTGAGCGGGGAAAACGTGTGTTAGCAACTCACAAAATGTTTATGCCTAGGCTCATCCCCGCGTGAGCGGGGAAAACGCTGGCAAGCAGGGCAGCCCCGCCTATGCGCTGGGCTCATCCCCGCGTGAGCGGGGAAAACACTAGGCCACTAGAGCCGTCGGCCTTCACTGCCGGCTCATCCCCGCGTGAGCGGGGAAAACGTGCTCGTGTGCGTGAGCGGCTATGGGATATAGGGCTCATCCCCGCGTGAGCGGGGAAAACACGTATTTTTGCGCCAAAGCCTTTTGCACACACGGCTCATCCCCGCGTGAGCGGGGAAAACACCCGTATAAGCTTTTAGGGCGTCCAGCACCACGGCTCATCCCCGCGTGAGCGGGGAAAACTATGAAGAAGCTGAAGCAGCCGTTTAACCAGGCGGCTCATCCCCGCGTGAGCGGGGAAAACGGTGGCGAAAATGATTAAAGCGCCGGTCAGCGCGGCTCATCCCCGCGTGAGCGGGGAAAACTTTCGGTTGAATAGGTGTTTAGCCCCCTGCGTCGGCTCATCCCCGCGTGAGCGGGGAAAACTTCCCTTCCTGGCTCCGCAAAAACACCGGGTCAGGCTCATCCCCGCGTGAGCGGGGAAAACGACCAAGGACAAGGCGAAGTCTATCGGTTACGCGGCTCATCCCCGCGTGAGCGGGGAAAACTCACTCGGCATAGCGTGTGCATCTATGAGCACAGGCTCATCCCCGCGTGAGCGGGGAAAACAAATTTACGGAATGACGCTAGCGCAGGCGGCGCGGCTCATCCCCGCGTGAGCGGGGAAAACTCACGATTGCGTTAGCGTCGTTTAGTGTTAGATGGCTCATCCCCGCGTGAGCGGGGAAAACCGAATCGTGTCCAAATTTGCGGGCTCATCGTCGGGCTCATCCCCGCGTGAGCGGGGAAAACACACCGCCTGATTAAGTGCGGGTAGCTGCGTGGGGCTCATCCCCGCGTGAGCGGGGAAAACACATTGATGCGTCTCCGGTGTCGCGTCGCGCGGGGCTCATCCCCGCGTGAGCGGGGAAAACCGCATAGCCTGCCAAGCCCCCTGGCAGATTTGCGGCTCATCCCCGCGTGAGCGGGGAAAACCTATTGCCAATACGGACTTTGCCGCGCTAAACAGGCTCATCCCCGCGTGAGCGGGGAAAACTGGGCAGACCAAGCTTGGGAGAAAATCGCGCCGGGCTCATCCCCGCGTGAGCGGGGAAAACCCGGTTTGCGGTCTCGTCTCGACCTTATACCCGGGCTCATCCCCGCGTGAGCGGGGAAAACGATCGCCCGTCTATCCAGCGGGCCATGCGCGAGGGCTCATCCCCGCGTGAGCGGGGAAAACCGTGAGTGGGTAGCACGCCGCGCCGCTGTTGAGGGCTCATCCCCGCGTGAGCGGGGAAAACAGTGACTTATCTCACTTAATACCCCAACGATAGGGCTCATCCCCGCGTGAGCGGGGAAAACTCCATTTTCATCGCCCTATCGATCAGTGTGTTGGGCTCATCCCCGCGTGAGCGGGGAAAACGTCAGGGCAAATTAGCGGCTCTGTGAGCTACGAGGCTCATCCCCGCGTGAGCGGGGAAAACACCGCTGATAGACGGCGCCGCGCCGATAGTGACGGCTCATCCCCGCGTGAGCGGGGAAAACCATGCATGACCATTACTGAGGGCTCACCGCTGCGGCTCATCCCCGCGTGAGCGGGGAAAACGTAGCGCATAGGATGTGCTGGGGATTTCGTAGCGGCTCATCCCCGCGTGAGCGGGGAAAACTAATAATATTTATAGCGCCCTGGATTGTGCCAGGGCTCATCCCCGCGTGAGCGGGGAAAACTGCGCGGCGCTCTAGTATTCGCTTGTCGTGTGAGGCTCATCCCCGCGTGAGCGGGGAAAACGCGGCCAAGTCCGCACCGGTACTAATCAAATTAGGCTCATCCCCGCGTGAGCGGGGAAAACCTGTATAGTGCCAGGTGTCAATCTTTCCTGTTGGGCTCATCCCCGCGTGAGCGGGGAAAACCCTATCCGGCCTGGTAGTCGACGCAGCAGCATAGGCTCATCCCCGCGTGAGCGGGGAAAACCGCATCTTTGCCGGTCTGAGCTGTCATAACCACGGCTCATCCCCGCGTGAGCGGGGAAAACAGGCCGCTTGTCCCCAGGCCGTGCGCAGCTGGGGGCTCATCCCCGCGTGAGCGGGGAAAACCGAGGCTCAGAGGTGTGCTCGATGACGAAAGATGGCTCATCCCCGCGTGAGCGGGGAAAACTACTAGAGGTGGATACGCGTCAGAAACGCGTCAGGCTCATCCCCGCGTGAGCGGGGAAAACTCGGCTACGCCGATACCGCCAGCGGCGGCCAGGGGCTCATCCCCGCGTGAGCGGGGAAAACGCAGTATCCGCCCTAGGTAACCTAGGGTCTACCGGCTCATCCCCGCGTGAGCGGGGAAAACCGCTTTTGCCAGCTCATCAATGCCAGCTGCAGCGGCTCATCCCCGCGTGAGCGGGGAAAACCTTAAAATCAGACACATTCGCGCGCAGCGTTACGGCTCATCCCCGCGTGAGCGGGGAAAACTCCAAGGCCGCGTTAACCGCGCTCTCAACGTCGGGCTCATCCCCGCGTGAGCGGGGAAAACTATGGCGGCATTTCGCGCTTCATTTGTCTTATCGGCTCATCCCCGCGTGAGCGGGGAAAACGTAGTGCATGCCGGCCGCTTTGTCGCTGAAGCGGGCTCATCCCCGCGTGAGCGGGGAAAACTTTTGTCGGCTCAAAGTGTTCTGACTCGATAGCGGCTCATCCCCGCGTGAGCGGGGAAAACTTAACGAGGTATCCACAAATATCATCACAGGCAGGCTCATCCCCGCGTGAGCGGGGAAAACTTCATTTTTGAGTTTTCCGCGCGGGCGGGAGGCGGCTCATCCCCGCGTGAGCGGGGAAAACTGCTGAGAGGTAGACCAGGCCACAGACCCGCTCGGCTCATCCCCGCGTGAGCGGGGAAAACTCCTTTTTCGTATGCGGCGGCTACACCCTGAGCGGCTCATCCCCGCGTGAGCGGGGAAAACATATACACCCCTACACGCGGGGCGCAAATCTAGGGCTCATCCCCGCGTGAGCGGGGAAAACTCAGGGTATACACTAATAGCAGCCAGCGTTTCAGGCTCATCCCCGCGTGAGCGGGGAAAACAATCGCCCTACATCGAAACCAATCCCACCTGCAGGCTCATCCCCGCGTGAGCGGGGAAAACAGCATCGGTAACAACGGCGGCCACTACCTCTAGGGCTCATCCCCGCGTGAGCGGGGAAAACATGGTGCGACCGCCGTTGACCTGCACACTGGCCGGCTCATCCCCGCGTGAGCGGGGAAAACTGGCGACGCCCCCTACAGGCGAGCAGCTGGCCCGGCTCATCCCCGCGTGAGCGGGGAAAACTCGACGCTAGAGGAAACGGCAGCGGCGCACCAAGGCTCATCCCCGCGTGAGCGGGGAAACCCCCCCCTTGCCCATCGCGTGGCGCTCCCCCGTAGGCTCATCCCCGCGTGAGCGGGGAAAACGTAGATTGGCTAGCACGTGCGCACCCCCCAGACGGCTCATCCCCGCGTGAGCGGGGAAAACGCATCAAACAGCCTGGGCTTAGTAGGCCGCTGCGGCTCATCCCCGCGTGAGCGGGGAAAACCCAGGGCGTGGTTTTTAGCGCGTCTAACTGTTGGGCTCATCCCCGCGTGAGCGGGGAAAACAATCCGCCGTGACTAGCGGTATTAATTCCGCTGGGCTCATCCCCGCGTGAGCGGGGAAAACATCGAGCGCCCAGGCGGCCATGAGAACACAAAAGGCTCATCCCCGCGTGAGCGGGGAAAACTGACAAAGTACTGTTACTTGTTGGGTGGGTCACGGCTCATCCCCGCGTGAGCGGGGAAAACGAGAGTGTGAGCAAGCTTACAAGCTACAACGGCTCATCCCCGCGTGAGCGGGGAAAACCCTTAGCTCGATCCAACTTTCGTTCATCCATGGGGCTCATCCCCGCGTGAGCGGGGAAAACACTTTGCGCCCATGCGCTTCACTGGCTCGAAGCGGCTCATCCCCGCGTGAGCGGGGAAAACAGTGACTGCGCTAGACACTCACCGGCAGGCAGAGGCTCATCCCCGCGTGAGCGGGGAAAACCTGGGGTGGGTATGCACATATTTGGAGTGTGCCGGCTCATCCCCGCGTGAGCGGGGAAAACGTGGTCTCTACGCAACCGTGAGTGCGAGCAAGCGGCTCATCCCCGCGTGAGCGGGGAAAACTACAGGGTGATTATCCCTATCATGGGGCGGGGCGGCTCATCCCCGCGTGAGCGGGGAAAACATAGCCGGAGACTCACGGATTGACGGGAACAACGGCTCATCCCCGCGTGAGCGGGGAAAACGTTTGCGCCAGTGCTTGTGGCGTGCTGTGCCAGGGCTCATCCCCGCGTGAGCGGGGAAAACGCACGGATAGCCGCTAAAGTGCGCTTAGCGGACGGCTCATCCCCGCGTGAGCGGGGAAAACGAGAGACTGGTGGGCAAAAAGCAGCTGCCAGTCGGCTCATCCCCGCGTGAGCGGGGAAAACCGATCAGGGATACCCGCACCCACCGGCGCCAGCGGCTCATCCCCGCGTGAGCGGGGAAAACCCAGGCCGTCCCAGGAGCAGCTGAACAGCGTGAGGCTCATCCCCGCGTGAGCGGGGAAAACATAGCCCGGGCTTCCGCGCGATCAGCCGCCTGGGGCTCATCCCCGCGTGAGCGGGGAAAACTCTGCCTCCTCGTCCCCATCGTGAAGGGTCGACGGCTCATCCCCGCGTGAGCGGGGAAAACGTCTTGGTCCCTTTCGGTTTGTTCGGGTCACTCGGCTCATCCCCGCGTGAGCGGGGAAAACAGTACATCACCAGGGCTGAGGGTAAGCCCTCGCGGCTCATCCCCGCGTGAGCGGGGAAAACAGCGCCCCCCCGAGGTGCGTGCCCGTACCTGGGGGCTCATCCCCGCGTGAGCGGGGAAAACCTCCCAAACAAAGATAACGCCGTTCCACTCCTAGGCTCATCCCCGCGTGAGCGGGGAAAACGAGATTGTGTGGGTGGTGTTAGACACACCGGGCGGCTCATCCCCGCGTGAGCGGGGAAAACGTTCTCGACGGGGCTAAGCAATGACACACGTGCGGCTCATCCCCGCGTGAGCGGGGAAAACGATGCTCTAAAGGCGGATAAAAAGCCTGGATACGGCTCATCCCCGCGTGAGCGGGGAAAACGGTACTGAGATAAGCGACGCCTGCGCACAGATGGGCTCATCCCCGCGTGAGCGGGGAAAACCGGATCGATTAGGCCGGCCGTGTTCATCCTGTCGGCTCATCCCCGCGTGAGCGGGGAAAACAACGAATCGCCACTAGTAGCTTTAACCGTAGAGGGCTCATCCCCGCGTGAGCGGGGAAAACGCGCTTACGTAGCTATTGGGGTTGCACAAGTGAGGCTCATCCCCGCGTGAGCGGGGAAAACGGGTATGGCTTCAGTTTTGGGTGATGCGGAGCTGGCTCATCCCCGCGTGAGCGGGGAAAACGTACAATTTTTGGAATCGCGTGCCTTTGACGTAGGCTCATCCCCGCGTGAGCGGGGAAAACTTAGGCCCGGTGTGGCTATCGGCCCCCCAGTGAGGCTCATCCCCGCGTGAGCGGGGAAAACGGCTCTCTGTCACTCACTTTGCAGGGCCGGCCGGGCTCATCCCCGCGTGAGCGGGGAAAACTGCTCTTTACTCCTCTAAAGCTTCGTCCTGCTCGGCTCATCCCCGCGTGAGCGGGGAAAACATATGCCCATGAGTTTCATTTCGAAGCTATTCAGGCTCATCCCCGCGTGAGCGGGGAAAACCAAGACCCAGACCAGCAACGATCACAGTACTAAGGCTCATCCCCGCGTGAGCGGGGAAAACCAAGCCGGCCGTGTTCATGCGGTCTTGTCGCTGGGCTCATCCCCGCGTGAGCGGGGAAAACGGATGGTGTGGCTGGTCCCGCGACCTGGCGGGCGGCTCATCCCCGCGTGAGCGGGGAAAACTGAGCACCGCACACCACGAGCGCATCCGGACGAGGCTCATCCCCGCGTGAGCGGGGAAAACACTCACTGTTCGCGCGTTGGGTTGCGCCCGGCAGGCTCATCCCCGCGTGAGCGGGGAAAACAATTGGCACTAACCAGCTTGCTTTAAATAAACCGGCTCATCCCCGCGTGAGCGGGGAAAACGTGTATAGTTTTAGTCATCGGGAGGAAAAAAGAGGCTCATCCCCGCGTGAGCGGGGAAAACAGCGTCGGTAACAACAGCTGCAACCACCTCTAGGGCTCATCCCCGCGTGAGCGGGGAAAACGGCTACACACTAGACCATGTGATACCCAAGAGCGGCTCATCCCCGCGTGAGCGGGGAAAACTGCGTGAGAGTGTGGCAAAAAATCAGCAGTCTAGGCTCATCCCCGCGTGAGCGGGGAAAACGAGAACTGTTTAGTGTCTGCAATAACGCTTACCGGCTCATCCCCGCGTGAGCGGGGAAAACGCTGAGCCAGGCGGTGGCTGAGTTGCTCGAGTAGGCTCATCCCCGCGTGAGCGGGGAAAACAGGCCAGTAGCGTTTTTAAGGTTTTTGAACGCCGGCTCATCCCCGCGTGAGCGGGGAAAACACGGTGGCTGATACTACTACCCGTAATGTTCTGGGCTCATCCCCGCGTGAGCGGGGAAAACAAGTCCACAGACTCGCCATAGCAAAAAGCATCCGGCTCATCCCCGCGTGAGCGGGGAAAACACTTCTCGAACTGGGGCTTTACGCCCCAAATCGGTCAGATTTTGGAAAGCCTTGAGAGCTGCGCCTACGTTGAAATTTACTCACTGCCGGCCGCTTACGCAACCGACTCGCGGGATCAGGCTCAGAATACTGGCCGCGCCCCTCAGAGTAGTAAGGGCGCATCATCAAAGTGAGGCCCTCAAAGTCGACCGGCTGCCAAGGATCACCCCATGTCAGAAAGGCCAAACCCTGCTCATTACGGGCCCGATACACCATTACTGCTCGCCCAGTTTTTAGGTTCGCAACGACTATTTCCCATAGCCGCTCACGTACACGGGCGCTTAAAGTACCCACGAAAACACCAGGCGAAATCTCCATAAGCCAACGCGTCACATGACCACGCAAACCCTCAGGGACAGCAGATAACACCAGCACAATCACCAGGGCACATCCTCATCATAGGAAACACCCGCAGCTACCGTCCCATCCACATCATCCCATAGCCGCAAGTCGGCAACAGCCAGTTCGTCGTCGGGCAAATCCCCAACCACTGAAAGCAGTCGCTTAATATCCGTGACACACCGCTCCAGCAGCCGAAACTCCCTCACGGCGTCACGCACAGCCTTGCGGGCCGCGCTACCTACCGATTCCTCAGTAGGACTAGCCGCCAGGTCAAATGCAATCGGAATGGTCAGATCCGCCTTATACAGATCCGCAATGTCGTAGACAAAAGAGCGGTAGGTGCCGCTATGGACAAAACCCAGCCCCGGACTACAGCCCAACGCAACTATCACCGCGTGAATAACACCGTAAATAGCCGAGTTAGCTGCCGACAGGGCCTGGTTAACCACTGATCCGTCCTCGAAATTGTCCGGATCATACTCGCGCTTATCCCAGGGCACGCCGGTGCGCTGCGAATTCTGCTGATACAGCCTACGCACCCGCGCTCCCTCACGTCCCCGCAGCTGCTGCAGACTCAGCTTAGAGACATCCTCACCCACAAAACGCATCAAATACATGTTGCGGGCAACAGCGAGCCTCAAAGCCGGGTCGCTGACCGCGCGGGCCTGTGCCTCCAGCAGGCGTGAGGAGCGGGAAGGCGGGGTGCCGTGCGCGTAGTACCGCACCCCGTTCTCCCCCACCCACACAACCGTGGAGCCACTTTCTGACAGTACAGAGATCGCCGAGTGAGTGATACGCACTCCTGGCCCCAGCATTAGCACCGATAGTGCCGCCGCCGGGACGTGGGCGATGCCGTGCCCATCCGCCACAGTAATCGCGTTAGAGTCGCGGTTAATTGTGCAGCGTTCCACGTACAGGAACGTTAAACGGTCACGAGCTCGTACCAGGTCCTTCGGGTCAGGAGGCTTGGCTCCCGGTATTGGTTTCATGCCCGGGCTAGGGTCAGTAGGCCACAGCCGTAGGCTTTGCCTCGGCCAATCCCGTTGACGACGGCGTAGCGTAGCGCCTGCGGGTCGCTCACCTCAAGGACACCCTCAAAGGTGGCTATAGATAGCCTGACTAGGCCATTGCTGCGCCTGAATTCAACCAGGCTCCGCTCAACCCCGTTGATCAGGAGGTTTTTCCCATCAACGCGCTGACCCTGACTGTCTTCCAACACCGGCAGCTCACCACCCAGATCAGCAGATTCCAGGATCTTAAAACCGCAGCGTTCAGCCCGGTCTAAAACCCATTTAGTCTGCTGCTCCTGGGTGACATGGGCCAGAACTTTCTTCCGCCCAGCCCGATCAAGCTGACCCTTATCCCTGAATGTGGGGTTTACGCAGAGGCGAAAACCCCAACGCTGCCCGGCTTCAAGCCGGTCCAGGAACCCGTCAAGCTCGCGCACCACTACACCACCGTCAGTGTCGTAACCCGCCGTCTCAACAATGTGCGAGGGGTCAGGCGGCACCGGGCTGGAAATGAACAGCCCATAGGCGGGGCTGCCCTGCAACGGCTGACCCGATCGGGTAGCGACCCGGTCCAGCCGCCACAGCACGCGCGGAGCTGCGGCGTCGTCGAGAGAGCCGGGAGGGAAGCAGTTTAGAACCGCCGCGTGCATCGTCTGCCGACTACGCATTAAATTCCGTGCTCCTCGACGATGCGGGTTTAGGTAGATACGCGTTAGAAACATCAGAGCACCTCCATCGGATCATGACTCAAACCGGGTATGGACTGCGGCTTTACTGGCACAAATTCAGGGTTTTCTACCTCAATTCGCGTCTCTTCAACAGTGCGCAAGCTGTAGCAGCGGCGCTGAGAATCGAAGCTGACAGGCACATCCTGCAAGGTGCGCCCGCAGGTAGCTCCAGCCTTGAGTGGGATGATCCCCTGATCTGCCACTACGCGCAGGCTCACGCTAGGGTTGTGACGCTGCTTGCGCTGGTAGAATTTTGCAGCCAGCCAAGGAGTTGCCTGCAGGGCATCCCAGGCGGCGCCGTCGTGAACCGCTAAACGCAGGGGCATAGTGGGTGGGCAGGCACGCCTACCCAGGTAGAGCGGGAATACGGGCCGCACAATTGCCTGCGCCAAGGCTTCAATCAGCTCATCGGGCCCCTCAATGAAAGCACCGAAAGCCGCGTCAGCCCAGTAAAAGCGGTCAGACAGGGGCATCGAGACCTCGCCACGGTGAGCCGTGTGGAAATCGCGAAGTAGCTGGCCGGGCTGGTCTACCCGCACCGCCACGCGCAGCTGGGCTAAGTCCTCAATGGGATCTACCCGACGGCGCCCCTGGGCTGCTGCTAGGAGGCCAACCAGAGCGCTTTTCGTGGGAAAAGCCTCGGTTGAGCGGCGTGTGAACCGGCTGGAGGAGCCCCATGACTGCATGGGGCCAGCCAGCCTCAGGACGAGTACCTTACTCATCGATTGCTCGCACCACGTCTGCAGTAGCCCCGCCCAGCTCGGCTAGAGACACCTGGTCGCCCAGGGCGTCAAAGCCTGCTCCGCGCGGCGTGGTCCAGGAGACGATGGAGGATACCGGGTCCATGCCGGTGAGCTCGCGCAGCTGCGACTCAAATTCCACAAACCGCTTGATAGCGGGGTCGGCGAATCCGTGCCCCTTAGCCACGATAGGATCTTCGAAGGCGCCAGCCAGGTTGATTGGCTGATCATCACGTACCTGCACCAGTACCGCGTCCGGTAGGGTGCGGTTAGCGAAGGTGGTGATCTTGCCGGTGGGCATGGAGCGCACGAAGCTGTCTACAAAGAGCTTAATGGCTTCCTCTGCCACAGCCTCATCGCCCAGGTTTTCCCGCAGCAGCTCTACGTTAATCGTGGCGTAGCGGTAGACCGTGGCCGAAGCGAACTCGATGGTGCCGATCATGCCTGCACCTGCGTCAGCCTCGTCATCCTGGCGCTTCTCGTCGTCGACGGCGGTGTAGTAGTCGTACTCGCGCTCAACCGCGCCCACACCGATAGCGTGGGCAACCTGGCAGGCGGCGTCAACATTTAGCGAGTTAGGCTCAGCTACCATACGCCCAAAGAGCGCGATGTCAATGGAGTGGTCAGTGTCTACAAGAGTACGCGGTTTCAATGCCTTGAAGGCTTTCTCCGGGTCATCCTCGCCAGCCACCGAAACCAGTGCCTCTGCCACGTGGTCAATCTGCTTAGCGGATAGGAATACCAGGAACCCTGCTTCCGCCAGTTGCTTTTCGCTCTTGTTGCCACGCGGCTCGGTGAGCTTGAAACCGATGGCCTTCAGCCCCATTGCCGCCAGGTCTGCAGCCTGAGCCTCTAGGTCCGGGCGCTTGGCTACGATGGCGCGGGCAAGCAGGTCAACGATCAACTTAGTGCGAACACCGTAGTTGCCGTTAGAGATCTTCTTCTCGAAGTCCTGGCGGGTAGCGCGCTTGATGGCCTGCGAGGAGATGCGCATACGGCTGACACCACCGAAGGTTGCACTCTTAGGGGCGCCGGTGTCATCACGGTTCGGGTTCGAGGGGGGCAGGGTCTGCAGGACGTGGATATCGATGAAGAGTGACATTGGTTTTTCCTTTCTATTTTTTGACGTCACTTGTCGTCGGTGTCGGCGGTTTGCTTAGCACGAAAGAATTGGCGTCCCCACTCACGCATAACGGAGGTGCGGTAGTCCGGGTTTTGCCATTTGAACAGGTCAGCAGCGAGCTGGCCGTAATCGCAGGGGATTTCAGCAGACTCAAGCTGAGATACCAACGAGCGCAGGTGCACTAGCAGTCCTTCAAAGGTGGGTGCCTGCACTGCGGCAGCAAAGCGCCGGTAGATTGGGGTTTCTTCAGGGCGCTTGTCACCACGCTGGCTCTCAGCAATTAGCCGGATAGCAGAGGCGAAGCGGAGTGGATGTTCTGAACTGTCGTGCATAGGCCGTGTGTTGGAACCTTGGTGTAGCGCCCAGAGAGTCAGTGCCGCGTGGGTGGCCTTCTCTCCACGGGTGGGCTCATTCTTTAGGTATCCTGGCTGATCATCTAGGGTCAGATCCCAGATTTCTGGGACAGTGCCTACCTCCTTGCTAAGCGCGCCGCGTAGCTGTGCACGCAGTGCGCGCGCTGAGGGGCTGGACGTAGATAAGCGGTGAACGATTAAGCCATTCACCCGTCCGCGTACTGCTGCGGGTGAGCTGAGCCCTTGGCTGCTAGGAGCCGGAGGCGTCTGAGCAGCAGCAACATTGCTGGTCATTTTGTTCCTTCCTGTTTGTTATCTGGATTCGGCATTAGCTTTTGCAGAGCCGACCTAAAGAAGTTCTCGGCGATGGAGACATTCATGAAGCCCCAGCTGGTATCCCGGCCGATAATCGCTGAAGAAGATGCGGAGGCAACTAGTTGTGCCCCTAGCTCGGTTGCGTAACGGCGCAGCTCACTTGCCCAGATCTGGCCCACTTCGCGGGCGTTAAGGCGTCCATCAACCTGTGCAAGCCAGGCCCTAAATGGGTCATCGATGCGGGAGAAGAACTGTTCTTTGGCACGGTCGCGGGCGCCGTCACCGGCCCCGTCACCGCTTTCACCAGCCGCGCGGGCTAGATTTGCGCCCAGCATGCCCACCCTTACAGCCACCTGCTCTGTCAGACGTACCTGTCGGTCAACTTCAGCTGCCAGATCCTCGCGTTCCGCGCGCATCATGGCTACAGAAAGCGTCAGCTCATCAGCGTAGATGTCGTCAACGGTTGCTTCTTGCGGCCCGTAGGTGACCCCTACAGCCTGGATTTGCATCTGTGTGGGATAGTCTTCAGCGAGCATTGAGCTCTTAAGCTCAGCGTGGAAGCTCAAGACTGCGGACTGCAAGAACTCCCTCTTGGGCTGTTTGTCTGCCCCCGTGATCATTTCGCAAACTGGCAGTGTGCCCGGCAGGTCTCGCCACAGCGCACGCCCCGCCTTGAATTTGCTGGGCATGTAGACGTCTTGCTTGTGATTTCTGGACTGAGGCAGCGAGTAGCGCCACAGACTCTGCGGCTCGTAGCGCTGCATCTGCTGGGGAGCCAGCTTGTCGCCTTGAGCCAGCACCACGCTTGTGACTCCGTTTGAGTCACCGATCAGCTTGATTCTGCGCGAATGCCAGGTCAGCAGCTTGGGGATGCTCAGGTCTCGCGGGGTTCCCTTTGGGTCTAGGCGGGAGTAGTTTCCGCGCGCAGACGTTTCAGGTGTACTTACCTCCCAGGTGCACCAGTCCCACTCGGTTGTGACAGGCACTCCCTTAAGGTCGCCGGCATCTGCAGGCACCAGGTTTAGCAGCAGGGTTTCGTTGAAGTTTTTGCCCTTAAGCCATACCAGACCTAGGTGGCCACACCAGGCTGGCCCAATCGGGTAGCCTTTACCGCCCTTCACCTCGGGGTCCCCTACAGCGCCTGAACGGATTCCGGAGGGGTCGTAGGCTTGAGTGTGCACCACCCACCGGGCGGCTTCTGCGGCACTAATGCACTCCAGCGCTTTGCCGTTGCGGGTGGTGAAAAATTGCTCGCCGTTGGGCACGTCAGCAATCAGTTTTTCTAGCCCTGAGACTGTGTCTTTAGGGGTGCGTAGATCTGCCACCTGCATGAAGGGGTACTGCCCACCGAATAGGTAAAAGCGCTCACGCCACTTTTCCAAGTATTCGATCATTTGCTCGATGGGAGCACCCTCTTCCAGCTGTTCTAGCCATTCCTCGGCATCTAGCGGCGTAGCCACTCGATAAGCAACAGCTAAAACTAGTCGCTGGATTGAGATGTTTTGTGTGGGTAGCTCGCAGGCTAGGTCAGCGATGTCAGTGCTACGCTGCAGCAGCTCCAGCAGTCCCACCTCGGTGATGGTCCCGTCGAGTAACCTGACGGGAACCCATGGTTCATCAAGCAGGTTGTATTCAGGGGGTTTCATTACCCTGTACCTCCATTCCATTTTCAATCGAATAGGTAAGTTTGTGTCCGTATAGGTCTCGGGTCAGGCGCGTGCCGTCAGGGCTCAGGTACATGGCCAGGATTAGTTCTCCAGCTAGTAGCGGGTGCTGGAGGCAAGCCCAGTCTTGGGTGATGGGGTCGTCCCAAATTTCTTGGGCCACAGCGTCCACTGCTTCATCTAGGTCCTGCCCGCTAGCGCGAAATGGCCACGGCGGTAGGGAGATGCTCCAGCTGCAGATGTCGGCTATGCGGCCGCGAGCGTTGTATTCGTCAACTGCAAGTGGGGTCTCATCTGGTTGTGTGCCGCTGATTGGGGGCGCTAGTGGCACGTTGTTTAGCTCTGGGTCTAGGGCGACGACGAGCACGGGGATTTGGTCCTCGCCGTCGCGTACTGCTGCTCGGCTGGCGGCTACGGCAGGCCCGTTTGATTCTTCCCCGGTGGCAGCGTTACCCATGAATTTGCTTTCTAATTCGGGGGCTTTCCACTTGGGTAGGTTCATGCCGTCTAGGCACCAGTCATCGGCTTTGGCCTGTGAGCGCTGGTTGTCGTGTAGGTACTTTTCCAAGGCGGCATCTAGGGAGGCAGCCCATTGCTGCGGGCCTACTGGTTCAGCTGTGTTGTAGGCCAAGGCGGTGAGCTGGGCGTAGTCGTTGGGCTCGCTGACAGTAATTTGTCCGCGATCAGCGAGGATGCCTAGGGTGCGTAGATTTGTGTAGCGCGCATAGACGTAGTCGGTGCCACTGGAGTAGCTCCAGGGGGCAGAGGCTAGATCATTGACTAGTACTAGGCAGCGGGCGGCTTGTAGGCCTTTGGGGCGGTTGCGTCCAGCGTGGCGGTGTAGGCGGCCAATGCGCTGCAGCACTAGGTCCATGGGGGCGGGGTCGGTGAGCATTAGGTCGAAGTCGACGTCGAGGCTCTGTTCGATCACCTGGGTGGCTACTACCACGTGCCTTTGGGGGCGTTTGGTGCTGTTTTTGCCAAATAGTTCCAGCATTGCGCGGTCTCGGGCGGAGCGTTCGACTGCCAGGAACCGTGAGTGCAGCAGCGTGGTTTGCTGGCGTCCAAAGATTTTTTTGACGGCGGCGTAGGTTTCTTGGGCTTCGCGTACCGTGTTGCGGATGACCACTGCGCAGCCGCCCTCAGCTAGTTCTTGCTCTAGTAGTTTTGCGATTTCTTCGGCGCTGGCTACTTGAGTGGGGATGATCTGTTTGGTTACTTCTGCTTCACCCTCAATTTCGTGGATGTGTACTTGACCTGCTGCTACGGTGGAGATCACTGGGTAGCCGATTGCCTTATCCAGCGCAGTGTTGGCTGTGGTGGCGCTGCCTTGGCCGCGTCGGTAGGCGTCTAGTAATTCTCGACGGCGCTCGGGTGGCAGGGTGGCCGATAGTAGGACTACGGGGATTTGGTACATACCCAGCCAGGTCAGGGCAGCTTTGAGGTAGGTCTGCATGTAGGCGTCAGCGGCGTGTACCTCATCAATAACCACCACTTTGCCCATCAAACCTAGGTGGCGTACTAGTACGTGGCGGGATTTGAGGGCGGCCAGTAGTACTTGGTCGATTGTTCCCACGACTACGGGAGATAGGGTGGAGCGCCACCTTTGTCCCATCCAGCGGCTGGCGTGCAGACCGTTGTCTTTGCTGTCGGCGTCGTCGTCATAAACCTCTAGGGGGCTGTGACCATTTTCTAGAAGTCCCATAAACGACTTGTTTAGGCTGTTTTTGCCGTGGGCTAGGTGCACCCCAAGTTTTTGTGGCTCGTCACCCAAAATACTGGTGAGCCAGCTGGTGACGCGCTCAAACATGGCGTTTGTGGTGGCCTGGGTGGGTAGGGCTACGAAGATTCCTTGCAGCCCTCGCTCACGCATAAGCACCTCGGCCGCCGCGAAGGCTAGCTCGGTTTTACCTGAGCCGGGAGGGGCCTCAACGATCATCAGGTCCGGGTTTTCAGCGGCGGCGATCTCAATGACTTCGCGCTGGGCTTTGGTGGGCTGGTAGGAGGCGGGCCAGCTAAAACGGTGGCGGTAGAAGTCTGCGGCGTTTTCGATGTCGGAGTTGGGTACACGCATGGGTGTGGGGAACTGGGCGCGTTTCCAGGCCCGCCTGACGCGTTCGCGCTGCTGGCGGGCGTTTAATTCCGGATAGCCGCTAATTGAGAGTTTGCCGCTGTCATCTACCGGGCGCGGTCGCAGCGGGAAGTAGTCCTCATTGGAAGCTAACCAGTCTGCAATCACCAGTGCTGAGGCGTAGGCGGAGGCCACTGCAATAGGCAGCTCAGGCAGAGCGGTGTCGGGGGCAATTAGGGGGAAACCGCTACGGCGAGCCATGAAGCGCAGAATTTCTGAGCGAGCTTGCCCCCAGCGCGGATCGTCCTGACTGGAGCCTTCCTGGTACCTGTATTGTTGCTGGGCTAGGGCGACGGTGTCAGCGCTCGGGTAGCGTCCGTGGTGTACCCCTACCAGAATTGCCCACTGGCGGGCAGCTAGCCGGTTACCGCCAGCTTCACTGATTTCATCCCATAGGGCGAACTGGCTAACCAGGCCGTGAGGTAGGTATGAGCGTTCAGGGTAGTCCTGTTTGCGCATTACCGTCAGGCCCTGGTTACGGATCAGTTGGGCCAGGTCTGTGCGCTGGCACGAGAACTGGGGGCTCACTTTGCCACAATCGTGACTAGCAGCCAGGAACACGAAAGCCGCGCGAGCTTTGGCTTGGTCACCACCCCACACTGAGGCCATGAGCTGGCGGTGGTGCTCGCTTAGATACTCATCGAATAGATAACCCGCTATGTCTGCACTGTCCAGCAGGTGCTGCACCACTGAGAGCCAGGTTTCAGCACTGCCGCTTTTAGCCCAAAAGCTACGGGCCAGCTCAGATAGCTCACAGGCTTCCAACTGCGGCTGCGGCAGCGGGAATGCGGGAGCAGGTTTGCGAATCATTTTTAATTCCTTGTTTGAAACTGCCCTCCCAAAAATTTGCTGAGGATTAGCATGAGATCTATGGAGAGGGCTGCTAGACGATCCAGCGGATCGACATCGACCGGCGGGGTTGATGTCTAAAATCTTAGCACCTTCTCTTATGCAGTACACCTTTCTAAAAAATTAAATATGTGGCACCCCCAGAGGTCTAGACACTCTAGGGAAGCAAAAAAATCCCCGCTTTCGCGGGGAAAACGCCCATCTGATGCACTACACAGGGTCATCCCCTAGACAGGGGAATACGATAACTGTGACTAGTATCACTAGCTATCACTAGTGCTAGAAGGACTTTATAAACCTATCAGCTCCCCTCACCCCATTCAATTTGCCCCGCCGGGCCTCCACATGCGCTCCTAGACACCGCCTAAACGCCAGTGGGGACTGGCCGCCCGGCCAGTCCCCACCAAGTTTTAGTGTTGTTGCAGCTCAGATGCGGTAGACGCCGTGGATATCCACTGCGCCACCCTGCACACCCTTAGTGCCGCTAACTACTCGGCCAGTGACTTCATACTCATCAGCCTTATGTACGCTACCCAGCACGCAAGCCTCAATCCCGGCAGCGCGGCTTACCTCAATGGCAGCTTCAGCAATGGACTCATCCACCACCGCCACCATGCCGATACCCAGGTTCAAAGTACCCTCCAGGTCATCCCAAGGCACATTACCCAGGCGGCGCACCACATCAAAGACGGGCGGGATCTGCCAGGCGCTACGGTCGACGTCGGCAATTAAGCCAGAGGGCAGCACACGCGCCAAGTTAGCAGCCAGGCCCCCACCGGTGACGTGGCTAAGGGCGTGCACATGCATAGTGGCCGGATCCGGGCCACTACCCACGCCCTCAATCATGGCCAGGCAGGCGCGAGTGTATAGGCGGGTGGGCTCTAGTAACTCCTCACCCAGGGTGCGACCAAACTCGTCAACGTGACGCTCTAGGCCCCAGCCGGCCACCTCAACTACCCGCCGTACCAGTGAATATCCGTTAGAGTGCAGGCCCGAGGCAGCCATACCAATCAGTACGTCGCCAGCCCTTACCCGCTCAGCACCCAGCACGCGGCTAGCCTCAACCACACCCGTAGCCGCACCGGCGACGTCGTAGTCATCAGGGCCCATCAAACCGGGGTGCTCAGCGGTCTCGCCACCCAGCAATGGGGTGCCCACAGCCGCACAGGCCTGGGCCACGCCACGCACAATGTCAGCAATACGCTCAGGCACCACATGGCCGCAAGCAATGTAGTCAGTCATCAGCAGCGGGCGCGCACCCACCACCACGATGTCGTCAACCACCATGCCCACCAGGTCCTGGCCGATGGTGTCGTGGATGTCTAGGGCCTGGGCGATAGCCACCTTGGTGCCCACGCCGTCAGTGGAGGTAGCCAGCAGCGGACGACGGTAGTCGCGCAGCTCGCTAACATCCACTAGCCCGGCAAATCCGCCCACTCCCCCAACCACGGCGGGGGTCATGGTGGCGGCCACGGAGGCCTTCATTAGTTCAACGGCACGGTCACCTGCCTCGGTGTCCACGCCCGCAGCGGCATAGGTAACTTCACTCATTACTTGACTCCTTCAATGCGTGGTACCACTGAGTTGCGACGCGGCAGGGGCGCGTCAGTTTTGTTTTCGTCGCGGCGACGGCGGTACACCGAGGGCACGCGCGAGATCGGCAGGGTGGAAATCACCGGGGCCGCATGTGGGGGCTCAATCGGGTAGTTACCGTCAAAGCAAGCCATACACAGGCGTGAAGCCTCCTGGCCACTGGCTTCCACCATGCCCTCCACGGAGAGGTAACCCAAAGAGTCAGCCCCAATGTGGTTGCAAATCTCCTGGGTGTTCATGCCATTGGCGATCAGCTCAGCGCGGGTGGCAAAGTCGATGCCATAAAAGCAAGGCCATTTAACCGGCGGGGAGGAAATACGAATATGGATTTCCTTGGCGCCAGCCTCACGCAGCATCCGCACCAGGGCCCGCTGGGTGTTTCCACGCACGATCGAGTCATCAACCACCACCAGGCGTTTGCCTTCAATAACTTCACGCACCGGGTTGAGCTTGAGCCTAATACCCAGTTGACGCAGGGTTTGGGTGGGTTGGATGAAAGTGCGCCCCACATAGGCGTTTTTCACAATGCCCTGAGCGAAAGGAATACCTGATTCTTGCGAGTAACCAATAGCGGCGGGCGTGCCCGAGTCGGGGGTGGCAATCACCAGGTCAGCCTCAACCGGGTGTTCACGCGCCAGCGCCGCACCCATGGCGTTACGGGCCGCAATAATGGAGCGCCCCGAAATACGTGTGTCGGGGCGAGCCAGGTAAACATACTCAAATACGCAACCCGTGGGGGTGGCGGGGGCGAAACGGCGCGTAGCTACGCCGTCGGAGTTAATAGTCAAAAATTCGCCCGGCTCAACCTCACGCACATAGGAGGCACCCACAATATCCAGGGCGGCAGTCTCGGAGGCCACCACCCAGCCGCGCTCCAGGCGTCCCAGCACCAGCGGGCGCACGCCGTGGGGGTCGCGGGCCGCATAGAGGGTGTCTTCAGTCATGAAGGTGACTGAGAAAGCGCCCTTGAGCTGCGGCAGCATCAGCATGGCTACCTCTTCGAGGTCTAGCTCAGGGTGCTGCTTGGCGGTGAGGGAAAGCAGAGCAGCCATCACGGCGGTGTCGGTGGTGGAGCCGCGTCCCAGTTCACCGGAAATATCCTGGCCGGAGGCTTCACGCACGTATTCCATTAGCTCACGCGTGTTGGTGAGGTTACCGTTGTGGGCTAGGGCCACCGTGTGCTCAGCTACCGGCCCCAGCATGGGCTGAGCGTTTTCCCAGGTGGTGGAGCCTGTGGTGGAGTAGCGTACATGCCCCACCGCGATATGCCCGCGTAAGGCTGACAGGCTGGTTTCGTCAAAAACCTGGGAGACTAGCCCCAGATCCTTATAAACCATGATTTTTTCGCCATCTGAGGCAGCGATCCCGGCCGCCTCCTGGCCACGGTGCTGTAGCGCGTACAGACCGAAGTAGGTCAGTTTGGCTACATCTTCACCTGGCGCCCACAACCCAAAGACGCCACATTCATCTTCAGGTTTTGACTCTAGATAATCGACGGGTTGACTTTTGCGCGGGATTTCACCGAGTGTCACCTTCTAAGTTTGTCACATCCCCTTTAGCGACGCATGTGGCCATTTGTCACATGCACACGCTAGCCTCGCTTAACCCACCCTGTATTTGGGGCCGGCAGTGGTTTAAAGCAGCTGGATTTTAAAGCAGCGGTAGGAAATCGCTTAGATCTGTGCGCAACCCTGAGGCGCTGAGTTTGCCCTCATCTAGGGCCGCATTCCATTCCAGCGCCCCAATGGCTAGTTCCAGCCAGGTTTGGGCGTCAGTTTCCACTACCGACGGCGGGGTGCCGCGCCGGTGGGTGGAGCCGGCTACCGCCTGGGTGGCGCCGTAAGGTGGCACGCGCACTTCCACGCTGCGTCCGGGGGCGACGGCGGCCAGCTCCTCCAGCGTGTAGCGCACGGCGGTGGCGGTGGTGTTGCGGTCAACGTCTTGGCCTTGCTGATACTGATTGCGCCAGTGGTGCAGGGCGGCAATACCTTCAGTGATGTCGATACGACGACGGGTGCTCATAGCTGGCCAGATTACCCTCCTTGACACCCTAAAACGCATTGACCCGCCAGGCATTTAGCCCAGCGGGTCAAGTTGTTGAACTAGCTTGGATCAGATGATACCGAAAGCGTTCATAACGTCGGCTACGCGCACGAAACCAGCAGCGTTAGCACCCAGCACATAGTCGCCCGGGCGCCCGTAGGTGTCGGCAGCCTCCAGGCAGGAGTGGTGAATGTCAGCCATGATGCCGGTCAGCTTGGCCTCAGCGGTGGCAAAATCCCAGCGGCTACGAGAAGCGTTCTGCTCCATCTCCAATGCGGAGGTAGCCACACCACCAGCGTTAGCGGCCTTACCGGGGGCGTAAAGAATCCCGGCGGCCTGGAAGTGCTCTACAGCCTCGGGGGTGGAGGGCATGTTGGCACCCTCAGCCACCACACCGCAGCCGTTACGTAGCAGGCGCACGGCGGCGTCGCCGTTTAGCTCATTCTGGGTGGCACAGGGCAGCGCTACAGAGCAGGTCACGTCCCAAATGCTGCCGCCGGTAACCAGCTGGGCGGAGGGGCGACGCTTGACGTAGTCGGCTACGCGCCCACGCTCAACTTCCTTAACCTGCTTGAGTAGCTCCAGGTCGACGCCGGCCTCATCCACCACGTAACCGGAGGAGTCAGAGAAGGTAACTACCTTGGCGCCCAGGGATTGGGCCTTTTCAATGGCGTAGATAGCCACGTTACCGGCACCGGAAACCACCACGCGCTGGCCTTCCATCGACTGGCCACGGGTAGCCAGCATGGACTGGGCAAACAGCACGGTACCGTAACCGGTGGCCTCGGTACGCACCAGCGAACCACCCCAGGCTAGGCCCTTACCGGTTAGCACACCGGCATCGTAGGAGTTACGTAGACGCTTGTACTGGCCGAACAGGTAGCCGATCTCGCGCCCACCCACGCCGATGTCACCGGCGGGAACGTCAACATTAGGGCCAATGTGACGCGATAGCTCAGTCATGAAAGACTGGCAAAAACGCATGATTTCGCCGTCGCTGCGGCCGTGAGGGTCAAAGTCGCTACCGCCCTTACCGCCACCGATACCCTGGTTGGTCAGGGCGTTTTTGAAGATCTGCTCAAAACCCAGGAACTTGATGATGCCTGCGTTAACTGAAGGGTGGAAGCGCAAGCCCCCCTTGTAGGGGCCCAGCGCGGAGTTAAACTCAACCCGGAAACCACGGTTTACCTGCACGTTACCGGCGTCGTCAACCCACGGCACACGGAAGATAATCTGACGCTCAGGCTCAACCAAGCGCTCTAGCAGAGCATTGTCGGCGTAGTGAGGATCCTTCGCAAGCACCGGTTCCAAGGAGGTAAGTACCTCATGTACTGCCTGGTGGAACTCAATTTCACCAGGGTTACGGCGGATGACGTCGGCATAAACCTTATCGATAGCGGCGGTCATAGCGACCCTTTCCTAAGAGCCCCCGGAAGGGCATCTGTATGCAATCTCGGTACGTGCCTTAGCCTTGCAAATAATTGTTTACTCTGGGTTACAGACGCAGGAAATCTCACTCCTTGACATAATGATTCATCTCACCTAACTGATCCGTTTGAGGCTCAGGGGGCAGCCAGCGCAGCGTATCGCCGTGTTTTCGTCCACCTCCAGGCTATGGCAAGCTCCCAGGCCAGAGGCACATAGGCTGGTGGCGCCCAGCAGAGAGCCGCTGCGTCGTAGCTGCTCTACCATCACCGCCGCCAGTTGCGGGCTCACCCCGGCTTCTTGGGCGGCGCGAGTGAGGGTGGCGCCGCGTGCTAGGGCTTGGGTTAGGCGTTGGCGCGGGCCGGTTGCGCCCGCATTAGGGGCGCTAGTGCTCGCCTTAGGGCCGACGCCGGCCATGCCCGTCTTGGGGGCGACGGCGCCGGTTGCGCTGCTAGTGCCAGGGCCTGAGCCGTCACCAAGGCTGGTTGCACTATCGGCAACCGCTGCGACGCCGTCACTTGCGTTTTGGGGGCCACCCCCAGGGCCGGCGGGGCCGACAACGCCCGCAGCGACGTCGTCGACCCCATTTGCACGGCGTAGGCGTGGCCATCCCAGCGCCACCCGCGCGGACTTCACCAAATCAGTCTCCCGATTTGGAACACCACCACCGCCAAGATCCAGGCCGTCACCAGCTGCACGCCCACAGCGCTAGCCGCTTTACGGGCCCCAATTTGGCGGGCCTGCTCAGCCACCGTAGCCAGGCAGGGCGTGTAAGTCAGCACAAACACCAAGAAGGCGTAGGCCCCCACCATGGCGTCGGCACCAGCAGACTTAGCGAAAGAGACACGCACCAACTTAGGCAGCTGACCCAAGTTATCGCCGCCATCTTCAGCGTCACCACCATCAGCTTCAGGATCCATGTTGTAGGAGGTGACCACCGAGGAGATCACGGTCTCTTTAGCCACAAAACCAGTCATAAGCGCACCGGTCATGTGCCATTCACCAAAACCGGCGGGCTTAAAGACAGGCACTAGCACCTGGGCGGTGCGACCATAAAGCGAGTCCTCCATAGGCAGTTTAGAGTCAGCGAACTTGTGACCGCCAGCCATGGGGATTGCCCCCATCAGCCACACCACCAGGGTCATCAGCAAAATGATCTTGCCGGCGCCCACCACGAAGGCCCATGAACGCAGCCAGGTGTTCTTCAGCGTCACTACTACGCGCGGCACCTGGTAGGCCGGTAGCACCAGGAACAGCGGGGCGTGAGACTGGCCCTTAGTAATAAACGGCTTCAAAACCAGCGATCCCAGCACCACCATTATCAAGCTGAGCACGTAGAGGCTAAACACCACGGTGCCGGTGTGGGTGGGGAAGAAAATGCGGGTAATAAGCAGGTAAATGGTCAGTCGTGCGGCGCAGGAGGTGTAGGGAATCACCAGGGTGGTGACCAGGCGCTGGGCCGCGTTAGGTAGCGTGCGGGTAGCCGCCAGGGAGGGCAGGTTGCAACCAAAACCCATGATCAGCGGCATGATTACGCGCCCATCCAAGCCAATGGCGCGCATGAGACGGTCGCCCAGGAAGGCGGCGCGAGCCATATAACCGGAGTCTTCCAGGATTGAGATCATCAGGAAGATGATGAACATCAACGGAATGAAGGAAGCCACCACCCCTAGACCGGTACACAAACCACCAATCAGCAGGCCATGCACCCAGTTGTCTTGCCAGCCAACCGCTTTTAGAGCCAGACCAATTAAGTGGGCTAGCGAGTAGCTCTTAGACTCGTCAGAAAAAGCCTGCTCAAAGAAGTCCTGGATGGGGCTAACCCATTCACCAGCGATCTTGAACAGCAGCCACATCAGGAAGAAGAACACCGGCAGGCCCATAAGCGGGTGCAGCAAAACCCGGTCCACCTTGTCTGAGAAGGAGGGCTCCAGGGGCTGCTCTAGCTTGCCAAAAGCCTGGGCTTCAAGCTTTTCTACCCACTCAAAGATGGCGTCGGCTTGCTCTAGGCCGCTGGCCTGAGCTTCTGCCTTGCAGTGACCGCACTTGCATTCGTGCTTGCGTGCGCCAGGGGCGCTGTGGGAGGGCTCAATGCCTTTAACCCACTTGGGGTGGGCAATGTTTTCTTTCACCAGGGCCGCAAATTCGTCTGCATTGCCCAGGTGGCGGGGGTCAATAACGATGACGTCGATCCCCAGGGCCTTGCTTAGGGCCTCCGCGTCAGGGGCTTCATCGGCCACATCAGCCATGGTCAGTACCGCCAGGACGTTGTGCCCAGCCTGGGCTACCTGGCCGAGCAGGTAAAGCGAGCGGGTTAGGGCACTGGCGTCTAGCACCACCACGGTCAGGTCCAGACCGCCCCCGTTTTCGGGGTCGGTGAAGGAGCCGGGGACAGCCGCCAGGGTGTCTACCACTACCTGCTCATCTGGCGAGGCTGCTAGCAGCGAGTAGGTTCCGGGCAGGTCTAGCAGGTTAGCTTCAACGGCTTTCCAGTTGCCACGCATCATTTCGACGGTGGTGCCGGGGGCGTTGATAACCCGCTGGCGGGCGCCGGTTAGAGCATTGAACAGGGTGGATTTACCAACATTGGGGTTACCCACCAGGGCAATAGTGGTGTCGTGGACAGTGGTGTCCAGGGTGATTGTGGCGTGACAGGAGCAGCTCACTTGTTTACCTCCACGTTGATGTGGCGGGCGCTGCGGCGATCTACAGCCACACGGGCGCCGTCAATATTTACCACTACCCCGCCAAAAGCTGCGCGGTTAACCACGTGGAGGTTAACGCCCGGGCGCAGGCCCAGTTCATGCAGGCGTAGTAGGTTCTCTTCGCTAATATCCAGTTCGGCCACCTTGGCGCGAACTCTTTTAGGGCACTGACTTAGCAACATGGCGTTATCTTAAGCCTTGCCTTACTTAGGCTAATAGGACCTTAGATGTTGCACTAATTGTGCAGGTTTTAGCTAAATACAATGCCTTCACTTAGCTAATTAGGTAAGGCTACGGGCCCTTAAGCCAATATAAAAACGTTTTGTCACAAAAAGCTTGGGGCCGACTGGCAACAGCCAGTCGGCCCCAACGGCCAGTAGGGTAAACCTATTAACCAGGTGTTTTAGTTGAATAGGTCAGGCAGAACGCGCTCAACTGCGAGGCCCACCTCTGCTAGTTCTAGGACCATAGGCGCACCCAGATCCTGAGAGAGAAGATCGTGGCCGGTGATAGCAAATAGCTCACCGCCGGTGGTGCCAATGCGGGCAGCCTTAACACCTTCAGCTTCAGCGGCGGCGTAAACCGCCGGCAGTGCCCCTTCGGGCACAGCAATCACGCAGCGCGCCCCAGACTCAGAGAACAGGAAGGTGAAGTCATCCAGCCCGGCGCCGTCGGCGGCAGCAGTGGCCGCATTGGCGATGTCCACGCTTACACCCACGCCGCAGCGCAGGGAGCCCTCCAGCAGAGTCTGCACCAGACCACCGGCAGAGCAGTCGTGGGCGGCGCTGATCAGGCGCTCACCAGCAGGGGTGCGGGCCTCGCTCAGAGCCAGCAGCACATTACCCAGGGCCATTTCGGCGTCCAGATCCACCTTGGGCGGCAGACCACCTAGGTGACGGTGCACTACCCGAGCCCAGGCGGAGCCGTCCAGCTCATCGTAGGTTTCACCCAGCAGTACCAGGGCTAGGCCTTCTTCCTGCCAGCCTGAGGGGTTAGCGCGGGTGACGTCGTCGATCACGCCCAGCACACCCACCACCGGGGTGGGGTTAATGGAGGAGTCGAGCAGACCCTTAACCTTGCCGTGGGAGTTGTAGAGGGACACGTTACCGCCGGTAACCGGAATACCCATCACCTTGCAGGCGTCAGCCAAACCGGTAATGGCCTCCACCAGCTGCCACATGGCGTCAGGGTCTTCAGGGGAACCAAAGTTCAGGCAGTCGGTTACCGCCAGTGGGCGGGCACCAACCGTGCACACGTTACGGTAGGACTCGGCCAGGGCCTGGGCAGCGCCGGTAGCCGGGTCAAGCTTGGTGAAACGCCCGTTAGCGTCAGTGGAGATAGCCACACCCAAGCCGGTCTTTTCATCCACACGCACCACACCGGCGTCGTCGGGCTGAGACAGGGCGGTCTGACCACGCACGAAACGGTCGTACTGGTTGGTAACCCAGCTGGCAGAGGCATAGTTGGGGTTAAGCGCAATAGCCATGGCGTGGGCCGCCAGCTCCTTAGAGGAGGCGGGGCGCTGCAGCTTGGCGCTAGTGTCAGCGTTTAGCTCATCCTGCCAAGCGGGGCGGGCGTAGGGGCGATCATAGGTGGGGCCTTCGTGAGCCACAGTCTTGGGGTCTACGTCCACAATGCGCTCACCGAAGTGGTCAATGGTTAGGCGCCCAGAGCCGTTAACCTCACCAATTACGGAGGCTTCCACATCCCACTTGCGGATGACCTCCATGAAGGCCTCCAGCTTTTCGGGGGCCACCACAGCCATCATGCGCTCTTGAGATTCACTCATGAGGATCTCGCCGGCGGTTAGGGACGGGTCACGTAGCAGCACGTTTTCGAGGTTTACGTGCATACCGCCGTCACCGTTGGAGGCCAGCTCGCTGGTGGCGCAGGAAATACCAGCGGCGCCTAGATCCTGGATACCTAGCACTAGATCCTGCTTGAACAGGTCTAGACAGCATTCGATAAGTACCTTCTCCATGAAGGGGTCGCCCACCTGGACGCTGGGGCGCTTGGCCGGCATACCATCTTCAAAGGATTCGCTGGCCAAAATGGAGGCGCCACCAATACCGTCACCGCCGGTGCGGGCCCCAAATAGCACCACCTGGTTGCCGGCACCCGAGGCGTTAGCTAGGTGAATGTCGTCGTGGCGCATAACGCCCACGCACAGGGCGTTTACTAGCGGGTTTTCCTGGTAGGAGGAGTCGAACTCGGTTTCACCACCAATGTTGGGCAGGCCCAGGCAGTTGCCGTAACCACCCACACCGGCTACCACGCCGTGCACCACGCGGGCGGTGTCTTCATGGTCAACCGCACCAAAACGCAGCTGGTCCATAACCGCCACCGGGCGGGCACCCATAGAGATAATGTCGCGCACAATACCGCCCACACCGGTAGCCGCGCCCTGGTAGGGCTCCACGAAGGAGGGGTGGTTGTGGCTTTCTACCTTGTAGGTGACGGCCCAGCCATCACCGATGTCTACCACACCAGCGTTTTCACCCATACCCACCAGCAGATGCTCACGCATCTGGGGGGTGACCTTCTGACCAAACTGCTTGAGGTGGATCTTGGAGGACTTGTAGGAGCAGTGCTCAGACCACATCACGGAGTACATGGCCAGCTCAGCGTTGGTGGGACGGCGTCCAAGCAGTCGCTTAATGTCTGCGTACTCTTCCGGTTTGAGGCCCAGCTCCGCGTAGGGCATTTCCTTATCTGGGCTAGCCGCAGCGTCCTGAACAGTATCGGGGTGCTCTACGGGGGTAACGGAATTGGGCAGGGAGGTCATTGGCGCTCCTGAACGTGACGTTTAATTGCGCTTAACCGGCGTTGAGTGCGCCTAGCGCATTTACCCTCTAACTCTACTCGTCTTAGCTGGGAAGTTAACAGAGGAAGGCGACAATCGGCCAATATGTGCACTCCAGCATTTTTCACATTGTTGTTTTCGGCGAAAATCCCAAAAGTGCTGTGCACCACAAGCAAATGGTGTTGGACTGGTGTCATGAGGAACATCGACGTTACCCCTCGCCCCTTAGCGGAGTTAGCGAGCCACCTCAGCGACGCGGCCACAAAGCGCCTGGACGCCGTCGTCGACGCCGGACGCCGCCTAGGTCAGGGACGCACTATTTTCAACATCACCCCCAGTGCCGCTGCTGACTCAGGTGTGGCCGAGGCAGTAGAAACTATTACCGCGCTGGCACTGGATGCGGGCATAGACACCCGCTGGTATCAACTGGATATGCCCGCCCCGTTTAGGGTTTTAAGCGAGCGACTAGACAACTGGCTGCATGGCTACGACGGCGACGGCGGGGTCTTGCGTGACAAGGAACGTGATCTTTATGAGCACGTGTTGTCCTCGAACGCGGAAAACCTGGTGGATGAGATTTCCAGTGGCGACATTGTGGTGCTGCATGAGGCGGCCACCGCTGGCCTAGCCCAGGCTTTCTCTGAGGCGGGGGCCTGGGTGGTGTGGCGCTGCCACGGCGGCACTGAGGATCTAAACGAGCACAGTCAGCTGGCCTGGAGTTTCCTGGAGCCTTATCTGGACTGGGCCAACCGCATGGTGTTCACCCGCGACGTGTACCGTCCGCCCTTTGCCCCGCCGGACAGCTGCGACGTGATCGCCCCTTCTATTGTTCCCGACTCTCCGAAAAACCGCGTTTTGGACTTGGATGAGTCCTTGTCGATTGTGCGTTTAGCAGGAATTTTCGACGGCGTAGCTCCCTTTGATGCGGTGCCTTTCATACGTGAGGATGGGCGCCCGGGGGTGATTGAGAGACTCGATGGCGTGATGCTGGCCGGCGGCCCGGTTCCCCAAGGGGCCCGCGTGGTTACACAGGTTTCACGCTGGTCTGCGCTTAAAGGCAATGTGCAGCTGATTGAGGCTTTTGCCTCTGACCGTGAGCTGCTTGCCGACGACGTACACCTGCTGCTGGTGGGGCCGGCTTTGGATAGTAAGAGCCGGCAAACTACCCGGGTGGTTAACAGCGCTAGTGGCGAGCCGCAGCTAGCTCCCCACAACGGGCATCCTTCTGAGGCGGCCAGGGTGTTGGCGCAGGTGCTTGACGCCCATGCGGTGCTGCCGCCGTCGCTGGCTGAGCGGGTGCACGTGGCCGCTATCCCGATGCTTGACCGCGAGGTGAATGCGCTGATTGTTAACGCTTTGCAGCGCACTAGCACGGTGATTACACTGATGAGCCACCGCGAGGGCTTTGGTTTGCCGGTCACTGAGGCCATGTGGAAGAAGGCTGTGGTGGTGGCCGCCCAGGTGGGTGGTTTGATTGAGCAGATCGACGACGGCGTCAACGGGGTGTTGGTGCCGGGCCTGTCTGCCTACAGCTGGGGCCAAGCCGTAGCTGAGGTACTACGTTTCCCACAGCAGTCGGCGGAAATGGGCCTGGCGGCCCATGAGTCTGTGCGCGCTAATTACCTGCCGGACCGCCACTTGCGTGACTGGCTGGAGCTTATCGCCACCATGGTGGACGAACGCTAAAACTGGTGGAGGCAGCCCCTGATGGGACTGCCTCCACTTTTAGCTGTTGCGCCTGGCTGTTGGCCGCGAGCGCCAGCCAACCGCGAATGTCCGCTGGTAAACCGCGAGCGCCGGCTGGCCTGGGCCAGCCCAGTTTTGGCGCCTAGCTAGCTCTGAATGGCCGGCTACCTGGCTGATCAGGCGGTGGCTAGCACTGCGTTTAGGACGGAGGCGAATACACCTAGACCATCAACGCCGGTGCGTAGGCCGCCGGCGCCGGCGGGGCCGAAACCGGGTTCTACGGCGTGCTCTGGGTGGGGCATGAGGCCCACTACGTTGCCGCGTTCGTTGGTTACACCGGCGATGTCGCGGGCGGAGCCGTTGGGGTTGCCGCCTAGGTAGCGGAATACTACGCGCCCTTCGCCTTCGAGGCGGTCTAGGTCCTCATCTGAGGCGATGAAGTTACCTTCACCGTTCTTCATGGGCACCACGATTTCCTGTCCGGCGCTAAAGGCGTTGGTCCAGGCGGTGTTGACGTTTTCAATCCGTAGTTTCTGCTCGCGGCAGATGAACTTTTGGTGGTCGTTGCGGATTAGGGCGCCGGGTAGCAGGTGGGCTTCGGTTAGGATTTGGAAGCCGTTGCAGATGCCTAGTACCGGCATGCCTTTGTGGGCGGCGTCGATTACTTCTTGCATTACCGGGGCGAAGCGGGCGATGGCGCCGCAGCGTAGGTAGTCGCCGTATGAGAAGCCGCCGGGTACTACTACGGCGTCAACCCCGTGTAGATCGGCGTCCTTGTGCCAGAGGCTGACGGGTTCGGCTCCGGTTAGGCATACGGCGCGTAGGGCGTCGACGTCGTCGAGGGTGCCGGGGAAGGTGATTACACCGATACGTGCCAAGGTTTAGGCCTCCTCAGCGCGAACAGAAACCACGTCTTCAATGATGGGGTTGCTCAGCAGCTTGTCGGCGGCTTCGCGGGCGGCGGCTAGGTCAGCTTCGGTTACTTCACCTTCTACGGTTAGTTCAAAGCGGCGCCCTTGACGCACCGCAGTGAACTGTTCGAAGCCTAGGCGCGGTAGGGAACCCACTACGGCTTTACCTTGGGGGTCTAGGATTTCCGGCTTAGGCATAACTTCAACAACAATGCGTCCCATGGTTTCTCCTGTATGGGCGGGCGTAAGTCACTACCAGGTTACTAGCACCAACGGACAAACTACATACTTGCCAGGCGTTGTATATCTCAATTTATTGGTTTAGTTAGGTATCTGTAGCTAGCGGGAAAGTAAGTAACTAATACTTTAAACTGGTGTTGACCGCGCGTGGCCTGCCCCGCCCATTGTTTCACTGTGGAAACGGCCGCTGACCACGCATCCATTAATCTCGATGAAGAGGAAATAATGCGTCTGACTTTGCCTCGGCGTCGTTGGGCGGCCGGATTGGCTGTTGTGGCTATGACTTTGACAGGTCTAGCCCCGGTAGCCGTCGCAACTGGTCCGGTAGCTGTACCGGCTAGCCCCACCCAAGCCGATTCCCATCCCCAAGTTTTACCTGCTCCCCAGTCACTGAGCTGGGGTAGCGGCGCTGCCAACTTTAAGTCCACTACGGTGCATTTTGATGTGCAAAACCAGGACGAGCCCACTAAAGCTACGCTGAATGCTTTAGCTAAAGCCAATAACTTGCAGGTCACTAGTGCGGCTGCGGCCACGCTGAAGGTCACGGTTAAGGTGGCTTCGGCTGGTGAGCAGGGCGACGGCGCTGGCCAGGTCCCTAAGCACGCTGAGGGCTACCTGCTTAAAGCTGAGGGCAACAGCGTCACTATTACCGGCTCTGATACGCGCGGCGCTTACTATGGCGTGCAAACGCTGCGTCAGCTGATTAAGGACGGCAAGCTGTATCACGCTACGGTACGTGACTGGCCACTGATGAGCGTGCGCGGCACGATTGAGGGTTTTTACGGTATTCCCTGGTCTCACCAGGCCCGCCAGGATATTTTGGCTTTCTCTGGCCAGCACAAGATGAATACCTACATTTACACCCCTAAGGATGACGCTTATCTGCGCGCTAAGTGGCGTGAACTGTATCCGCAGGCGGAGCTGGCTAAGCTTAAGGAGCTGGTGGATGCCGCTAACGCTAACCACGTGGATTTTGTTTTTGCCCTCTCCCCCGGTAACGACATTTGCTACGGCCAGCAAAGCGAGTATGACGCCACGGTGGCTAAGTTTGAGCAGCTACGTAAGATTGGGGTGCGCTCGTTCTATATCGCTTTGGACGACATTAACCCGCGTTTGAACTGCGATTCTGACGCCACCCAGTTCCCCTCGCGGGGGCCTTGGACGCAGCTGGCTGACGCCCAGTCTTACTACCTGAACAAGGTGCAAACTGAGTATGTTAAGGCTAACCAGCTCAATGATTTGATGATGGTGCCCACTAACTATTCGGGTAATGCCACTGACCCGTTTAAGACGGCTCAGGGTGAGCGTTTAAACCAGGATATTCGTATGCAGTGGACTGGGATGGGGGTTTTCTCTGACCAGATCACTGTTGATCAGGTAACTAAGGCTGCCACCACCTACAACAATAAGCACCTGTTTATTTGGGATAACTTCCCGGTTAATGATGGCCAGCGTGGGCGGCTGTTCCTTAACCCCTTAGAGGGCCGCGATCCCAACTTGTACAAGTACATTGACGGTTTCACCTCTAACCCAATGATTCAGCCTTATGCTTCGCTACCGTCGCTAGCTAACTATGGTGATTACACCTGGAATGGACCTAAGTATGACGCTAAGGCCTCGTTTAAGGCGGCTTTAGCGCAGCTGGCCGGCAGTGACAGCCAGGTTATTAAGGCGCTGGATGCGTTTGTGGATCTTAACCAGTCGTGGAAGCCTTACCGGGCTTCTTCACAAAGCGCCCCGCAGCTGTCTAGTGAAGTTAAGGCTTTTAATGATGCTTTAGCTAGCGGCAATGCAGCCACTATTAAGTCCACTGCCGCTACTTTGCGCGCGCGTTTACAGTTGATTGAGCAAGCCCCGCAGCTGCTTGCCAAGATGGAATCTAAGGGTTTTTACAATGACATTAAGCCCTGGTTGGAGGCGGCCCGAGATTGGGCTAAGGCCAGCCAGTCGGCTTTGGATGTTTATTTGGCTATTAATACCAATAATGGTGAGCAGGCCACTAGCGCCCTGATGGCTATGCAAGCCGCCCAGCAAAGTGCGCTTAAGCCCCGCGTGGATGATATGGATTCGGACTTTACGGTTAAGCCCGCTTCTATTACAGCTTCTGTGGGCGACGGCGTCTTTAACACTTTCGTGGACGATGCCGCTAAGGCTTGGGATAAGTGGGCTGCTTTGACTCCCGCTAAGGGCGGGGCCGCCTTGAAGGTGACCGAGGCTTCTACCACTATGGGTACTTGGGAGAGCTATGTGCCCGCTAACGCGGTTGATGGCCGGGAGGACACTTTCTACTGGTCTAACTCTGCCCCACAGCCGGGCTCTTATTTCCAGCTTGATCTTGGCAGCGAGCAGGAGATTGGTTTGGTGCATGTCAGCCAGGGCCGTAGTGCTTCACAAACTGGCGACATGATCTATAACGCTGAGGTTGAGGTTTCTACTGATGGTTCTAACTGGACTTCGCTGGGCCAGTCCACTAACCAGGCTGAGATTACGGCTAAGGCGCCCGCCGGCACTATGGCGCGTTATGTGCGTCTGAAGGCCACTGCGGCTAACGGTAATGGGGCTTGGGTGCAGATCCGCGAGTTCCAGGTTTCTAGCCCCACTAAGGGCTTGTCTACCACTTTGGTTACCGCTAAGGATCACCCGCTAGATAATGCGGTTGACGCTAAGGGGGCTACGGCTTTGGTGGCTACCCAGGTACCTGAGGGCGCTAATTTGGTGCGTGAGCTGCCTCAGGCGGCTAGCGGCAAGGTGAGTGTGATTGTGGCCGGCCAGGTTGGGGCCACGGTTGAGTATCAGCGCAGTGATGGTACTTGGGTAGCTTTGGGTAGTGCCGACGCCGCCAAGCACTATCAGGTGTTTGCGGTTGAGGGCCCGGTCAAGGCAATTCGCTTAACTTCCATTAAGGGCGAGGTTTTGCCCAACATTTTGGAGTTTTCTTACCGGGCTTGGCGTGCGGGTGATCCTCAACCGGGATCGACGCCGGCGCCCAGCCCCACCCCGACGGTTGCGCCTACTGCTTCCCCAGCACCCACGGTAGCGCCCACCAGTCCGGCACCTACTGTGGTGCCCACGGCCACTCCCGCGCCCAGCCCGGCACCGACCAGCCAACCCACGGCTAGCCCGGCACCCACTGCGGCACCGACCAGCCAGCCCACGGCTACTCCCACGGCTAACCCGGCACCTACTGCGGCTCCAACCGCTACCGCCGCGCCTAGCCCCACCGCCAGCGCTGCCCCCACGGCAACCAGCCAGCCCACTATGGCTCCCACGGGCCGGCCTAGCGCCCTACCCAGCGCCTCTGGCAGGCCGGGCGCGCTGCCTTCAGCTAAGCCGTCCTTGCTGCCTGGACAGCGGATCACGCTAAATCCGACCCCTGGCCAGGCCCGCTACTCCAATGGAGTGTTGGCCCACACCGGGGCCAACCTTGCGGTTGGTTTAGTGGCCCTAACGGCACTGGCTAGCGGCGGCTTGCTGCTGGCCCGGCGTCGTCGCCAAAGCTAAACCAAAGGCGCCGGGCAAGGGAACGGTAACCAAAAACCTTGCCCGGCCCTAAAAACACTTTTGGGTGGGACGCTTAAAGCATCCCACCCAAATCTGTATCTAGCCGCTACAGCCACGGCGCATCAGCCAGGGGGCCCAGCACAGCCAAGCAAGCACTTAGCTGCGCGGCAAGCAGCAACCGGAGCTGCTGCGCGGCAGGCAACGCGAGGCGCTGCAGGGTGACAGTTGCTGTTACAGCGCCAGAGGCTTGCCAGTTAGGCGCTCATAGGCCTCCAGGTAGCGCTCGCGGGTGCGCTCAACTACCTGCTCAGGTAAGGCCGGGGGCTGCTGGCCACTGTTACGATCCCAGCCGCTTTCCTTAGCTAGCCAGTCACGCACAAACTGCTTGTCATACGAAGGCGTCACCTGACCCTCAACCCACTGGTCAGCCGGCCAGAAACGGGAAGAATCAGGAGTCAGCACCTCGTCACCCAAAACCAGTTCACCCTGGCTGCCGCGCCCAAATTCAAACTTGGTGTCAGCCAGGATAATGCCACGCTGCTTAGCGATATCAGCGGCGCGCGTGTACAGCTCCAAGGTGGCCTGACGCAGCGCCTGGGCCGGCTCTAGGCCAACCATTTGCGCCACCCGCTCAAAGGAAACATTCTCGTCGTGGTCGCCCAGTTCAGCTTTGGCGGCAGGGGTGAAAATCGGTTCCGGTAGCGGCGATGCCTCCACCAAACCAGGCGGTAAAGCCACCCCACACACCTGCTGACCGGCGCGGTATTCAACCAGGCCCGAGCCGGTTAGGTAGCCGCGAGCTACGCACTCTACCGGATACATGTCCAGGCGACGGCAAATCATGGCGCGCCCAGCTACCTGCGCGGGCACATCCAGCGACAGTAGGTGGTTAGGCACTACCTGCTCCAGCTGCTCAAACCACCACACGCTCAGGGCGGTTAGCACCTTGCCCTTATCGGGAATCTGCGAGCTGAGCACATAGTCATAGGCGCTGATGCGGTCGCTGGCCACCACCAGCAGCACATCCTCGCCGTCCCACGGCCCCTGGGGGGCGGGCACATAAACGTCACGGACCTTACCGGAAACCAGGTGCTTCCAGCCATCTAGAACCGGTGCGGCAGGTAGTTCAATTCCCATTTTTAACGCTCCACATAGGCGGGGGCGGCGATATCACTACGGTGATATGCGCCGTCGAACTTAATCTTGCTTACCGCCGCGTAAGCCTTAGCGCGCGCTGCGGCCACATCTTCACCCAAAGCCACCACCGACAGCACCCGGCCACCGGCGGTAACTAGCTCGTTGTCGTCATTACGGGCAGTTCCCGCATGTAGCACATGCACGTCAGGGTCAGCTTCAGCCTGCTCAATACCGGTGATTACATCCCCCGTGGTGGGGGTGGAGGGGTAGCCGGCAGCGGAAATAACCACGTCAACAGCGGCCTTATCGCTCCACTGGGGCTCAGCTACCTGATCTAGGCGACCCACTGCAGCCGCGTGCAGCAGCTGGGGCAGCGAAGAGTCTAGACGCGCCAGCACAGCCTGAGTCTCAGGGTCACCAAAACGCACGTTAAACTCCACTACGCGCATACCCTTGCTGGTTAGCGCCAGGCCACAGTAAAGCAGACCAATGAAAGGCGTGCCTCGGCGAGCCATCTCGTCAACCACCGGCTGCGCCACCTGCTCTATCACCTGCTGGCCCAAATCAGCCGGAGCCCAAGGCAGCGGCGTGTAAGAACCCATACCACCCGTGTTCGGGCCGGCGTCGCCGTCACCAATACGCTTAAAGTCCTGGGCGGGGCTCAGTGCGCGCACAGTGCGCCCGTCACAAACACAGAAAACCGAGGCCTCGGGGCCGTCTAGGTAATCCTCAACCACCACGGCGCCACCTTCACGCTCTAGGCAAGCCAGGCCGTGCTTAAGTGCCGCGTCACGGTCAGAAGTAACCACAACCCCCTTACCGGCAGCTAGCCCGTCTTCCTTGACCACATAGGGGGCACCGAACTCATCCAAAGCCTGCTCTAGCTGGTCAGGGCTAGTGACAATGCGGGCACTGGCGGTAGGCACATGGGCGGAGGCCATAACTTCCTTAGCGAAAGCCTTAGAACCCTCTAGGCGGGCAGCTTCCTTACTCGGTCCAAACACCGCAATGTCTGCCTGACGCAAAGCATCGGCCACACCTGCTACCAGTGGCGCCTCCGGGCCCACCACCACTAGGTCAGCCCCCATCTCGCGAGCCAAGGTGACTACTTCATCAGGGCTGTTGGGGTCAATGAACAAGTTAGTGGCGATCTGCGCAGTGCCGGGGTTACCCGGCGCTACAACAAGTTCGGTGGTCTGTGGGTCACGAGATAAGGCACGGGCCAGCGCATGTTCACGTGCGCCAGAGCCCAGAAGCAGGATTTTCACGTACTTACTTTAGCCGCTCACTGGCCCTAATTAAACCGCTAACGGTCCCAAATGTCCGCTAGTAGTTAACTAGCGATACTTAAACAAAAGTTTCCCCCGCCCAGTGGGCGGGGGAAACTATCTATGGTTAGCGGCCAGCTAACTGGTAAGCAGCTACTGTGTTAGCGCTTGGCTAGCTGGTTACTTGCTAGTTGTTACTAGCAGCGCTCACTTGGCGGCGGCGATGCGCTCACGGAACTTGGCCAGCTGAGCGGTGATCTCGGCGGGAACCTTGTCGCCGAACTGAGCCAGGTACTCCTCGGTGGAGTCCATCTCAGCGGCCCAAGCCTCGGGGTCGATAGCGAAGAGCTTGTTCCAAGCAGCCTCGTCTACATCCTCCAGGCCCTCAAGGTTGAAGTCCTCGAACTTGGGGTAGCGGCCGGTGACGCCGTCGATGGCCTCTACCTGGCCAGCGGCGCGACGCACGATCCAGTCCAGAACGCGGCTGTTCTCGCCGTATCCAGGCCACAGGAAGTTGCCGTCCTCGTCCTTGCGGAACCAGTTGACCTGGTAAACCTTGGGGAACTTGTCGCCAACCTTGTCCTGCATCTCCAGCCAGTGGCCCCAGTAGTCGGCCATGTTGTAACCGCAGAAGGGCAGCATGGCGAAGGGGTCGTGGCGCAGGGAGCCGGCCTTAACGTCGGTGGCGGCAGCGGTGACCTCAGAGGCCACGGAAGCACCGATGAACACGCCGTGAGCGGGTTCGTACTGCTCGGCTACCAGCGGCACGTTGGTGGCGCGGCGGCCACCGAACAGGATGGCGTCGATGGCTACACCTTCGGGGGCTTCCCAGTCACCACAGATGATCGGGCACTGAGCGGCCGGGGTGGTGAAGCGAGAGTTGGGGTGAGCGGCCTTCTTACCCTCGGCAGCGTCAGCCGGGGTGTAGTCGTTGCCGTGCCAGTCGATCAGGTGCTCGGGTAGCGGAGCGTCGATGCCCTCCCACCAAACGTCGCCGTCGTCGGTCAAAGCAACGTTGGTGAAGATGGTGTTGGCCTTCATGGTGTCCATGGCCATCGGGTTGGTCTTGTAGCTGGTGCCGGGGGCGACGCCGAAGAAGCCAGCCTCGGGGTTGATGGCGCGCAGGCTGCCGTCCTCACCAGGACGCATCCAGGCGATGTCGTCACCAATGGTCTCAACCTTGTAGCCCGGGATGGTGGGCTGGAGCATGGCCAGGTTGGTCTTACCGCAGGCGCTGGGGAAAGCGGCAGTTACGTGGTACTGCTTGCCGCTGGCCTCATCGGTCAGACGCAGGATCAGCATGTGCTCGGCCATCCAGCCGTCGCGGCGGGCCATGGTGGAGGCGATACGCAGGGCGTAGCACTTCTTGCCCAGCAGGGCGTTGCCGCCGTAACCGGAACCGTAGGACCAGATCTCGTTGGTCTCGGGGAAGTGGGTGATGTACTTTTCCTCGTTGCAAGGCCAGGTGGTGTCTTCCTGACCGGGAGCCAGCGGGGCACCTACAGAGTGCACGGCGGGAACCCAGGGGCGGCCTTCGTTGATCAGGTCCATTGCCTTGGTGCCAATGCGGGCCATGATGCGCATGTTGACTACCACGTAGGGGGAGTCGGTGATCTCAATACCCAGCTGGGAGATGGGGCCGCCGAGGGGACCCATGGAGAAGGGGATCACGTACATGGTGCGGCCGGCGTAGGTGCCGTCAAACTTCTCGTTGAGGATCTTCTTCATCTCAACCGGGTCGTACCAGTGGTTGGTCGGACCGGCGTCTTCTTCCTTCTCAGAGCAGATGAAGGTGCGTGACTCCACGCGGGCGACGTCGCTGGGCAGCGAACGGGCCAGGAAGGAGTTGGGGCGCTTGTCGGGGTTTAGGCGAGTGAACATGCCAGACTCAACCATTTCGCTGGTCAGACGGTCCCACTCTTCCTGGCTACCATCGCAGAAGTAAACCTTCTCAGGCTTACCCAGTTCAGCGATGCGGGTAGCAAAAGCAATGACGTCTTCGGGAGCGTTGGCCGGAGCAGCGGCGCGAACGTCCTGCGCAGTGACAGTCATATGATTCCCTTCCTTGGGGTGCTTACTTATCTTTTGGCTTGCGCCTGTTAACGCGCTTATTCTCTCTCAATAGCCCCGGTCACTTCTTCCCAAAAGTCCTATGGTTCATATCACATACATAGAAAAGGCGCAGATAAACCGCGAGATTTACCTGCACCTTAACTACCCAAAAGCCAACAAAAAGCTTCTAAGCTGCTAGGAAACACGCCCTAGCGGGGTGGGTTTAGCTAAATAAGGCTTGCCCCACCATAGTGTCTGATTGGCCAATACCAGCAGGAATCGCAAACAGGGCGCGTGCCTGGTGCTGCAAATATTCACTCAGGGCGTCCTTTTGAGTCATCTTATCCAAAATCGGGTAGAAGTTTGTGCGCGGGTCACGCACAAAGGCAATGAAGAACAGCCCTGCACTCAAACGCCCTAGTGCGTCTGAACCTTCGGTGTAGTTGTAGCCGCGACGCAGCATCCAGCGCCCCTTGTTTTGCTCGGGGTTAACGATGGCGATGTGAGAGTCTGCGGGGACCTCCAGCTCTCCTTCCTTGTTCTTAGCCTTGAAGTCGATCGGCTTGAACTCGTCTTTGCCACTGGTGGGGGCAGCAACGTTAAGCGGGGCACCGTAACGCTTGTCGCGCCCGAAGGTTTGTTCCTGCTCGATTAGACGCAGGTTGTCCCACATTTCAGCGAACATGTGGATTTTGCGCACCACAAAGTAGGTGCCGCCCGTCATCCAGTCTGCGCCGCTGTCATCTCCCTTTTGCACCCACAGGTGCTCGTTTAGCTTGGCATCTCCGTCTTCAGACTTAATGTTGTTGGTACCGTCCTTGAAGCCAAACAGGTTACGCGGGGTTTCCTGAGCTACCGAGGTGGAGGAGGTGCGTCCATAACCGGTCTGGCTCCAGCGCATTTTGGCCGTACCCATGGCAATACGGTTTAGGTTGCGAATAGTGTGCACACACACCTGGGCGTCGTTTGAGCAGGCCTGCACTAGCAGGTCACCGTCTGAATCGGCGGAGCGGATGTTTTCGTTAGCGAATTTGGGCATGCCCTCAGACAGGATCTTGGGCATCTTCTTAGCAATACCGAAGCGGTCTTTGCCGTCACTATCCACAAACAGCGAGCGCCCAAACCCGAAGGTGATGGTTAGCCCATTGGGCTTGTAGCCCCAGGCTTCACCACTGTCACGGGGCACAGCCTGCTTGTTTTCGCTGGGTTCGCCGCCTACTAGTTCGCCGGCAGTCATTTGCTGTGCGGCTACGGTCCAGTCGCTTAGCAGCTGTTTGAGCTCTTCGGGGTCTGTGGTGGTGACATCGAAGGCAGCGCAGAACATGTTGTCTTGGGCGGGGGTGAGGATGCCGGCCTGGTGCTTGCCACGGAAGGGGTAGGTGTCCAGGATTTTGTCTGCGGGGGCGTCTTCTCCCCCGGCTGCGTAGCCACCGGCGGCGCCGGCTAGGGCTCCGGCGGCTAGGCCTGCTCCGGCAAAACCGAAGGCGGCGCGGCGTGAGACGTGGTGGGCGGCTTTGTCCTCGTCTGCTCCGCTGTCAGTGGCGACGACGGCGTCGCTGGCGGTTTCGCTAGCCGTTTCAGCCGCGTTTTGGGTTGCGTCTGCGGCTGCTTCAGCGGTGCTGTTAGCGCTTTCTGCGGCGCCTGTAGCCTTGTTGCTCATTAGGTTCTCCTTGGCTAAATATATATTTCCCAATCATTATTATGGGTGTAAATAGCCCGCAGATCAGCCCCTAGGGCCTAAATCTGCGGGCTATTTAGTCACATTTGCCTTACCTTAATCTGCTCAGCCTAAGCAAAATGTAGCTAAGCAGGGTGGGCGCGGTGGTTAGCAGCGTTTTATCAGTGCAGCACGATGCCGCTGATCTCGCTTAGCTGCTTGGCCAGGGCAGCAACTTCGCTAGAGAACTGCTGCTGAGCCTTGGTGTAGGAGTTCTTGGCGGGAGCCTCACCGGCGTCCTTCTGAACAGAGGCGATGGTGTCGTAGCCGACGTACTTGGTGGCACCGTCGGTGGTCTTACCGTCAGCGTGGGAGTCGATCAGCTTGTGTACAGCCTTGAACTTGGCCTTGATCTTCTTGTCCAGCTCAGGGTTGGACTTGGCCACGATTTCAGAGACGTTGCCGTAGGCTACCTCGGCGCCTTCAATGTTGGCCTTGAAGTCGTAGAGGTCGGTGTGGGAGAAGGTGTCTTCTTCACCAACAATCTTGGTGTCGGCCACCTCGTTGACTAGGTCAACGGAGCCGGTTACTACGTCGTTGATGGTCAGTGAGAACTTCTTGCCGTCCACACCGGTGATCTTGCCGTAAACCAGGTCGTAGAGTTTCTGGGTGTTTTCTTCCAGGTTGGTAGCGGCTGCCTTGCGGTCAGCGTCGCTGGCGAACTTGAACTGGCTGCCCCCCCACAGGTCGGCCTCGATGCGGTGCCAACCGGTCCAGCTCTTGAGTACCTCGGGGTCGGTGACAGACTTGCCGGCGTCGGCAGACAGGTTCTGGATACGCACGTCGAGGGCGCCGTCGAGGTCACCGGCTTCCTTGATACCGAACTTCTCAGCGGTCGGCTCGATGCGCTCGTAGTGCTGGCGCGCTAGCGGGAACAGTTCCTTGGCCTTGGCGGTGTCACCGGAGGTGTAGGCGGCGGTGAAGGCCTTGGTGGCGGTTAGTAGCTGACCGACCTGGTCCTTAACGTAGGAGGTGTAGTTGGCTACGGCCTGCTCTTCAAGCTTCTTGACGTCGCTGCCGACGGCCACTTCCTTACCCTTGGTGACCTTGAGCTGGGTGGCTCCCACCAGGGCACCAACCATGTTGGGCTTGCAGGCGCTGTAGTAGGTGCCTTCCTTGAGGGCGGTGGTTAGCTCGGTGGAGGTGCCCGGGCCGATGTTCTCTTTTTCGGAGACGATCTGTAGCTTGTTTTCGCTCAAAACCTCAAACTCGTTGGGGACAGTGCCCTCGTTGGAGATCTTGAAGGTCACCTGGCCCGCGGGGAAGGACTTGGAGGAAACCTCGCAGCCCTTGTCGGTGATTTTGACGTTGATGGTGTTGGAGCCGGCTGCGTTAGTGCCGCCACTGCCACCCTGGTTGTTTGCAGTGCAGCCGCCCAGGACAGACAGGGCGACTACCGGCAGCGCCACCAGCGCGGCACGTACTCGACGTGTAATCATCTATTTTTCCTTGTCGGATGGGTTTTGGGTTGGGAAGGAAGGGGTAGTTGCTGTGGTCGCCAAGCTTCCTTCCCGACGCCGTCGACCACAAGTCTTTTAGGCTGCGGCCACCTCAGCCGGCCTTGTTCTCCACCTTGGGGGCTTTCTTACCCAACTTGGTGTGTGCCACCCGGGCGAAGAAGTACAAGGTGGGCCAGAAGTAGATGTTCCAGCCGATTACTTGCAGCCAGGTGGGGGTGGGGTTGACCTGGAATAGGGCCACGCTCACCTCGTAAAGCCAACGCAGCGGGTTGACTGAGGATTGGGGCACCCAGTCGGATACGTCCCAGGCGTGGTGAGCCCAGCCTGGCAACAGCGAGGCTTCCTGAAGGTCACCTAGGCCGTAGGAGATAATGCCGGCGGCCACCACAATCAGGAAGTAGCCGGTCACCGTGAAGAACACGGAAAGATTGATGCGCACTCCCCCGCGATAGATCAGGTAGCCCAGCACAATGGCCACCACCAGGCCACCAACCACCCCGGCGGCGATAGCTGGCGTGGATTTTTCTACAGCCGAGCGCACGGTCGCCCAAATAAATAGGGCAGTTTCGATACCTTCACGGCCTACCGCAAAGATAGCGATCCAGATAATGCCCCAGCCTCGCCCGTCTTTTTCTAGCGAGGCCGATAGGCTGTCGCGCAGGCCTTGGCTCATTTGGCGCGAGTTTTTGCCCATCCAGAAAATCATCCAGGTAACCATGGCCACAGCCACCAGCGACAAGGAGCCGCCAATGATTTCTTGAGCCTGGAAGGTTAGGGTTTGTGGACCCCAGGTCAAGATGGCGCCAATAGCTAGCGGCACCAGCGCAGCGGCCAACACCCCTAAAGTCAGCTTGCCAAACAGGTCTCGACGACCAATTTTGGCCAGGTAGGCAGCAATCACGCCTACCACCAGGGCGGCCTCTAGACCCTCACGCAGGGCGATAATAAAGTTCGCAAAGAATAGGGACATGCTCTTACTTTTATTAGGCTAGACTCACTTCCGAAAGGTCAGCCTAACCTTTATCTGCCCTGTACTCAAGCAGTTTTAGCTAAGTTGAGACGCTCGGTTACCATAACGTGACTCACCCTTAAGCCCGGCGCTATAACTGCCAACGTTTAAACATGCGAAAATAGCTTTATGCGAGCATCAGCCAACCGAAGGCGTTTTGCGGCACTAACCTGCCTAGCCCTAGTCCCCACCCTTGGCGCCTGCCAGGCCCACATGGATCTAACCGTGCATGAAGAGGGCACCTACGACGCCGTCATCCGCATGGTGGATAACACGTCCTCGCAGATCACCAGCACTTCACAGTGTAAGCAGCTGGCTAGTTCCCTGCGCAGCTCGATTGCCACTAATAAGGGCAGTGAAATTAAGGTCAAGTCCATCAAGGGCGACGAAGGCATTGGCTGCGAATTCACCTTTAAATCCATTCCGGTAGCCACCGCCGCCACTAAACCGGCCCCCAATGCCAGCGCCGCTAGCACCGCCAATGCCTCAGCTAACGCGAACGCCTCGGCGAGCCCCACCGGCGCCACTAACGCACTAGTGTGGCGCCAGGGCAACAAGGTTTTTGTGCGTATTCCCGGAGTAAACACTGGCGGAGACTCTGAGGCCGCCGGTGCCTCCCCTAGCGCGGGCACCTCAGCTGGCTCTGGCGGTTCTGGCGGCTCAGGAAACTCAGCTGGCTCCAGCGGCTCTGGCTCTGGTAACTCTGGCGCATCCGGCGGCTCCAGCAAATCCGGCAGCGGCGATGATGTGGTTGAAAAATACAAGTCGCTGATCGACACCAAACTGACGGTAACTTTCCCCGGCGCAGTCATTGATGCTGGCGGCGGCAAGGTACAGGGACACAAAGTCACTTGGAGCGGCCCGCAGATCCTAGCTACTGGGGTCAGCGCCTCGGGTTACGCGATTGGTGATGGCGGCATGCCCTGGTATTCGGCCTCACGCCCGTGGGCTTGGCTGATTGTCGGCTCGGTCTTTGCACTGACGGCATTTGGTTTTTGGCGACGACGCCGCGCCCGCAGCTAGAGCGCCGTCGTCAGCCCCAGCAGCGCCGTCGGGCCCAGGCAGCTAAAACAGCACCACGGCACCAAAAAACCAATAAATCGCCCCGACAACCTTACGGTAGCCGGGGCAATTTATTTAAGCGTTCGCGGGGCTCAGCGAGCCTGGGCGATCTTCTGCTTGCGCTTGGAGCTGACCACTACGGCCACAACCACAATCGCGATCACCAAAACCGCAGCCACGCCACCGATGATCAGACCGGTAGACAGGCCGGAGTCGGAGGACTTTTCGGAAGCGGCGGCCTTAGCAGTGGCGGTGGCTTTAGCAGTGGCGGTGGGTTCAGCCTTCTTCTCGGCGCTGACCTTACCGGTAATAGTGCTAGCAGTGGTGCCATCAGCGAAGGTTACGGTGTTACCGGAGATGGTGCCACCGTTAGCGGAGGTTACGTCGCCGGGGTAGGTTACCTTCATGTCCATCTTGTAGGTACCAACAGCCTGCAGGCTGGATAAGGAGGCAGTTAGCGTGGAAGCATCAAAGGTGAACTCGCCCTTTTCTTCCTTACCATTCAGGATGGTGGCGGTGTCGCCCTTCACCACCAGGCGGCAGACCTTAGCGCCGTCAGTACCATCAACAACAGTGGCATCGGTAGTGGCTCCCTGAGGTGCAGGAATGGCAGCCTTAATGTTGGGGCACAGCTGGGTGATCATAGTGCCGTTATCGCCGTCAACAGCGATGTCAACCTGGTACACCGTGTTGGTCATGGACTCGATGTTGACGCTTGCGTGGAGGGTGAAGGCCATAGCAGCCTGGGCCGGAGAAGCTACTAGCGCGCCGCCAACAGCTAGAGCTGCAGCTGCTCCTAGGGAAAGCGCCTTGGTACGAATACGCTTAAAAATAGACATTATCTACCTTTCTTTCTGCCTGGTTTGGGGATAAGCAGAATCCTCGGCAATTGTATGGGCTCAAACTTGATACTTGCTGGGACGTGTCCGACTTGTTACCTAAGTGGGTAACATATAAACCAAAACGACGATATAGCCCGGCTATATCGTCGTTTTAGTTTTAAACAGCTAGCAAATGCGGCTTACTGCTGCGGGTAGCCGCCCTGTCGGTAGCCCTGCTGAGGGTATTGACCCTGCTGAGGGTACCGGCCCTGTTGAGGGTAGCCGCCCTGCTGGGGGTACTGACCCTGTTGGGGGTAGCCCTGCTGAGGATACTGGCCGCCCTGCTGGTAACCACCCTGGGGGTAGCCTTGCTGGGGGGCGTAACCGAACTGGCCACCCATAGCGCTAGGCGGCTTCTTCTTACCAGAGCGCACCGCGAAGAACACGCCCACACCAACCAGTAGCACTACTGCTACGCCAATGATTATGTAGAGCACGGTGTTGTCATCTGAGCTTGAGGAGCTGGAGGAGCTGGAGGAACTACCTGAACCCTTGGCGCTACCGTCCCCATTGTTCGAGGCACCACCCTTGTTATCAGAAGAATCCCCATTGTCAGAGGAGCCACTACCAGGGTTACCTACTACCTTATACTTTCCACCCACCTTGAGCTTGGCGGTGTTGCCGCTAACTTCAGCGCCTTCAGCGGAAACAATGCCGCCACCAAAAGTTACGCGATAGTCGAACGAACTATCACCATAGCTACTGAGACTGCTAAGCCCAGTTAGATCGCCTGAAATACTCACATTGTTACCATCGCGCTCAACCTTGGAGCTAATGCCGCTCACGCCAGAGTCGGATGTGGTAGAGCTGATTAGTGTCTCAAGCGGCACAGTAACTTCGACGGCACAAACTTCTACACCCTCATACTGGGTAATTTCAGATTTTTTAACGGCGCCATAACCAAGCGGGCTAGTGCCGCCAGTGCTGTACTTACTGCACATGGTCTTGTGGTCAGCACCTTGGACAGTGCTGTGGACCTTCATAGAGACCGTTACAGTGTCCCCAGCGAATTTAAATTCGGTCCACACTTTCATAGTTTGAGCGTCATCAGCACGCGCTGGGACGGTAAGACTTACCAGCGAAAATGCCAGCACAAAGGCAGCCAAGATGGCCCCTAGGCGCGCCACAAACGAGTGTGACTTCAAAGCAACAGCGTTCATGCTTCTTACCCTAGCCCTTTTTAGTAGGCCAAGCATCTTAAAGCCTTGGGGATTAAACCCCGGCGCCCAACTATTTCCTGATTTTGCGTGACCTAGCGGACCGGTGTTTATGACCACAGGGCCCCACAATAAGCAGCACCACCCCAATGACTACCGTGAGCGCCGTCGCCCCCACAATCACGTAAAGCACGGCGCTACCAACCGACATCTCCGCGCCAGAGTCGCTGGCACTAGTGATAACAGAACTGGTGGTGGAGCTAGCGTCAGTAGCCACGTAACTGGCAGCGCGGGCCGGCGAATTTACCAGCAGCAGCGCAAAAGCCAGCAGTAGGGTGCCCAACACGGCCCCTACTCGCTCTAACCCTACTTTCATAGCATTCATCCTGCTCACGGCCCTATCCTAGGAACATTTAACCGGGATTTACCTGGATTTTAGCTGGGGATAACTCCCCTACTGCGCAACCCTTCGGTCGGCTGACGGCGCGCTATCTGCATTCTGGCGGCGCATTACCTGCATTTTCCGACGGCGAAGGTGCCGGCATTGATCGCGCGTTAGCCATACTGTCCACCCTTTAGCCCTATAAACTCAGTGAATAAATCAACTAGGGATAACTGCTTAAGCCTAGCTGTTAGGCACCAACTAACAGCTATTAAACAAAACCAGGGCCGGGTATAAAACCATGGCCCTGGTTGAGATGCATGCTAGCTAGCCGTTGTAGCCGCCATATTGACCTTGCTGGGGGTAGTTGCCCTGCGGCGGGTACTGTTGCTGGGGGTAGGAGCCAGGCCCGTAAGACTGCGGCGCGTAAGCAAACTGCCCACCCATCCCGCTAGGCGGCTTCTTCTTACCCGAGCGCAGCGCCAGGAAGGCACCCAGTCCCACGAGTGCTACCACTGCAACGCCAATGATTACGTAAAGCAAGGTGTTGTCACTTGAGGCCTTGGAGCTTTTTACAGCCAGCGGAGTGGGTGTAGCAGTAGCCGGAGCACCGTTAGCAACAGCGTTTTCATTGCTGCCAGAACCGGAAGTAATAGAAGGGTTAGCAGAGGGAGTGGCAGAGGGAGTGGCGCCACCCTGGTTATTTCCTGTGGAACCCCCATTGTTGGAACCGCCGTTAGACGACCCGCCGTTAGTAGAGCCACCATTTGAGCTACCACTGCCCGGGTTACCAACTACCTTAAACTTGCCGCCAAGCTTGAGCTTTGCAGTGTTGCCACTGACTTCAGCGCCCTCTGCAGAAACGATGCCACCATCAAAAGTGATCTTGTAATCAAGAAAGTTAGCGCTAGTAGCATCAGAGAATACAGATAAATCGCCTTCATAGACAATGTTGGAACCTTCACGATAAAGTTTATCGTCTGTTCCGAAACCAACAGCAGTGTCATTAGAGCTAATGAATTGGTCAATCTTTATGGTTGCCTGCATTTCGCAAACTTCAACACCCTCATACTGGGTAATTCCATACTTGAGGGCACCACCATAAGCACTGGAATCTCCATATTTGTTGCACATGGTTTTATGGTCAGAGCCTTGCATTGTGCTGTGATACCTATAGGAGAAAGTTACATTATCTCCGCTAAAGCTATATTCCAGCCACATTTTCATGTCAAGCTCGTCGTCAGCGCGCGCTGGAGCGGTAAGACTTACCAGCGAAAAGGCCAGCACAAAAGCGACCACAACGGCCCCTATACGCGCCGCAAACTCGCGCGATTTAAAAGCAACAACGTTCATAGCCTTAGCCTAGTTACTTTTAACTGGATAAGCATTGGGGACAAGTCCCTAGGGCTACCTGACCATAGTCACAACAGCCTCATGCCCCACCAATCTAACTATTTGCCAAGCCCAGACAAGCTTATCGGCAATAGCTATGCCTTCTTCCTGGACTGCAAGAGTGACCACCCTAATCCACCCAGCGCCAGCGCCCCTACCGCCGCAACAGCCCCATAAATAATGGTGTCGTCGCTGCCATCAGAGCCGACGGCGCCGATAGTGGCAGCCGAGCTGGTTGCGCTGGCCCCAGCTGCAGCTGCATTAGAAGTAGTCTCTTGCGGTTTAATCGCGTCACTAGCTGTAACGCTAGGAGAGCTAGTCGCCGCAGGAATACCAGGGCTAGTAGTAGCAGCTAAAGAAGTAGCACCACTCGAAGCAGAGGGAGAAGAGCTAGTTCGCACGGAAGGATCAGGGTTACCGACTATTTCAAAACTAGTGTCAGTTACAGTCACAGTGTTTCCAGTAACGGCGCCACCAGAAGCTGAAACAATTCCGCCATCAAAAGTAAAGCTATAAAAAGTTTGATTTACAGTATCTGGAATATAACTGCCTTGAACTTTAAGATTATCACCATCGCGACTAACAGTAAAAATATAACCAGGGAAAGGACTGGTTATCATAGTTTCGAGTGGCTGCACACCCTCCACTACGCAAACCTCCACACCTTTATACTGCTCCAGCTGAACCCGGGTCATCGTTGTCCCACTTTTGGTCTGACCAATATACTCTTTCGAACCATCACAAGAGCCTTTAGTGTAATCATCTTGAGGCATATTATAAAAATGCGCTTTGTTAGTGAAAATTATGGAATCTCCCTTAAACCTCACCTCCATCCAGCTCTTACTATCAGCTCGTGCCGGCGAGGTTAACATCAGCAAGGAAAATACCAGCATAAAAGCAGCCAAAGCTGCACCTACTCGCACCACAAGCGCGCGCATTTTTAAAACCGCACTGTCCATAGCCCTGCCTACCTTTGCTTTCAGATTTTCTTCCTAGATTGCCAGACAGCAACCCCTAGTCCACCCAGCGCCAGCGCCCCTACCGCCACAACAGCTCCATAAATAATGGTGTCGTTGCTGCCATCGGTAGAGCCGACAGCGCTGCTAGTGACAGCTGAACTGGTTGCGCCAGCCCCAGCTGCAGCCGCATTAGAAGTAGTCTCCTGCGGTTTAATCGCGTCACTAGCCGCAACGCTAGGAGAGCTAGTCGCAGCAGGAATGCCTGACTTAGAGGAATTCAAAGGACTAGCAGTGCCTGAACTAGAAGGCTTGGCGCTAGCAGAAGCTTTAGTGCTGCCTACTACTTCAAATGTGGCATCATAGAGGCCAACATTGCCAAATACAGTTGCAGTATTGCCGACAATGTTAGCACTCGATGCTGCGCTGATCCCGCCATCAAAAGTGAAACTATAGGTATTTGAATACTGAATTGTGTCGTGTGGCGCGATACCTTTTACCTTGATTTTTTCACCTTCGCGCATAACACTGAAAAGTTCACTACGCGCACTACCGTTTAGCATTCCCTCAAGTGTTGCCCTGAATTCAATAGCGCAAACTTGCATGCCCAGATAGTGATCTAAATAGGCTCTGGTGGTTGTCCACCCCCGTACGGTAGTGCCTACGTTTTTTTGGGCCTCGGTACATATATCTGCAGTGGCACCGTCGCCACCTTCACTTTCGGACATACGAGTTCTTGAGGTAGAAATTACCTCATCGCCGCTGAATCTTGTATTGTGCCAGCCGAGCATAGAAGCATGTGCTGGCGGGGCCAGCAACAGTAGAGAAAATGCCAGTACAAAAGCAGCCAAGACCGCACCTACTCGCATCGTAAGTGCACGGGCATTTAAAACCTCAGCGTTCATGACCTAACCTTAACTAGTTTTAAACGGTTAACCACCCTCAAAACTCCCAATAGTTAGAGCTAGCATCCAGATTCAGCTAAAAATTAGGGCCGTAACCAAACTGGGGGCCAACAGGTGGTCTGGGGTGCTTTTTCTTACGAGAACGCAGCGCCAGCAATACCGCCAAAGCAATAATTAGCACCACTGCCGCAGCAATAAACGCATAGAGCAGGGCGTTGTTACCTGAAGAGTTTGTGCTAAAGCCAGCAGCTAGATCATCAGCCTTATTATCGCCGGAAATAATATTTGCTGAACCATTAGGATCACCAACCACCTCGAAGGTGTCGGCACTTACCACAAAGGTATTTCCCTCCACCTTGCCGCCGGTAGAAGAGACAATCCCGCCATCGAAGGTGATGCGGTATTCGATAGTTGACTGCTCAGAGTACTCAGACCTGTCGCTTTCAAGTTTTAGGTTTTTACCGTCACGAGCAACAGAAAACCCGTAGGTTTCATCGGTTGAAGTCTCGATCATCGAGTTAACCGTTAAGTTGCCCTCGATAACGCAAACTTCCATGCCGTTGTATTGCTCTAGTTCAATCCTAGTGATTTCACCATTTGCCCCAGTGCTAGAGCTGGTGGCGCTCTTATAGTTAGCGCACATGCTTTTAGTGGTCATGTATTCGCTGGAAACATGTGTTTTCATGACGTAAGAAACCTTATCGCCACTAAATTTCATGTCCACCCAGCTCTGTGTGCTCTCAGCGTGGGCAGGCGCAGCTGGGAGCAGCAAAGAAAATGCCAGCATAAAAAGCGGCAAAGCAGCCCCAGCGCCAGCTGTAAACACACGCGCCCTGGCCGCAAGCGCAGGTGCTCCCGCCGTGAAGTTACGTATCTGCGTCGCAAGCGCCCGTGTAGACCTGTTAAGTCCCGCCGCGAGCGCCCGTGCAGGCATATTCAGCCCCTCCGCGAGCACCCGCCTGTGCGCGCCAAGTCCCGCCGCGAGCGCCCGCAGCCTAAAAGCATCTATGTTCATGACCCAACCCTAACCAGTTTCGACTAGGCGGTCATATCCCCTGCGTAGAGGAGCACAAACGCACGCTTAGATGGCTTTGCTAGATCCCATAGCGGTCATATTTGCCAGGTTTTACACCTTTGTTTTGTTCTTGGCCGCTTGGACTATAGGTGCCTACATTAGTTGGTTGGACAGCTAGTTGTGCAGGCTGCGAGCGCTTTTTTGAGGGGATCGCCAGGAAAACTACTAGGCCAACTACGGCTGCAACTATCACGCCGATCAGTACGTAAATCAGAGTGTTTCCCGATAAACCTGACTTGGTATCGTCAGAAGCTTGGTTTTTCGCGTTATCAGTGCCTGCAGCCTTGTTTTGGCTGGGTGTAGCAGAGGGAGTTTGGCTAGTTTTTCCGCTGCCTGGGTTCCCCACTAACTCGTAGTCACCAGTGTTGATGGTTATGGTGTTGCCATCTACTTTGCCACCCTCGTGGGATACAATTCCGCCCGCGAAAGTGAAGCTATGTATGATATTTCCATCATAAGTGACGGCAGCTCTGACTGACCCAGTTACGCGCACATTGTCGCCGTCGGCTTTGAGAACAAAACCATAGGCACCTTCTCCTTGCAGGGCATTCTTAAGCGAGCCAACCCCCTCGACGGCGCAGACTTCTATGCCTTGGTACTGCTCAACTTCTGCCTTGGTTACTTCTGCACCCAGGTAATTGACTAGTTTTGCGTGAGCGGAATCTTTGAAGCACATGCTTCTGGTCGATTGACCGTGTTGGTTAAGAGCATGGGTTTTTGCCGAGATGTATATTTTGTCCCCGTCTATTTTCACATGCGTCCATATACGTATGCTGTCATAGGCGTGGGCGGGGGTAGCCGGCATCAGCAAGGAAAACGCCAGCATAAAAACCGCCAAAACCGCCCCTACGCGAGCTATAAACCCACGCACTGCCAGATTCTGCGCCTCAGTATCTGCCGATAGCCCCGCCGCGAGCGCCTTTACCCGCACTTTCGCCGTGCGCGTGCGGACATTAGAAACAACCGTGTTCATGGCTTAAACCTTAGTCACTCTCCCCCTTTGATAGCCACTAAATTCCCACCTACAGTACGTTTTACGTAAAACAGCCGACGACGTCGTCGCAGCTACTGCCTTTACGTTACGGACTGCGCGTGCCCACTAAAAACAACCAGGCCACATTACCCACCCATATATAGGCAACCAGGGCCGGTTACCCGACCCTGGTTGGATAGAAGGATTATTTGCTGGCGTCTCAGGCGCCCTGACCACCCTGAGCGTTAGGGTTGTAAGGCTGCTGAGGGTTAGGCTGCGGCTGCTGGGGGGCCCCAGGAGCTGCCTGACCCTGCGGGTACTGACCCGGCTGAGCGGCGTAAGGAGAAGCGAACTGCTGAGGCTGGGCCTTCTTCTTGGAACGCATGACGAAGAAAACCACCAGGCCGATGCCACCACCAATTACCGCACCGATCAGTGCATACATCAGAATGCTGGAGCCACCACCGGGCTTACCTACAACCTCGAACTTAGTATCGGTGGTAACGAAGGTGTTGCCTTCAACCTTACCGCCGCTAGAAGAAACGACGCCGTCATCGAAGGTGAAGCGGTACTCGATATCGCCGACAGAGGCGAAGCGGTTGCTGGAGGTGCTCTTGATGGTTAGCTTGTCGCCATCGCGTTTGATAGAGAAACCGAAAGCGGAGGAAGAGTTATCCTCATTCAGCTTGCCCTCGGCCTCGATGACACAAACTTCTACACCCTTGTACTGTTCTATCCCAGACTTGGTGACTTTACCGTCAGAGCTCCTGGTAGCCGATTTTTTCATCGCATCGCAAATTGTCTTGGTGGAGCCATACTCACTGGGAGCGTGCATCTTCAGTGAGATAGCCACATTTTCACCACTGAATTTCATGCCAAGCCATACCTTGAAGCTGTCAGCGTGAGCCGGAGAAGTCACTCCTAGCAGCGAAAAAGCCAGCACAAAAGCAGCTAGTGCGGCACCTACGCGTGCAATCATCGCGCGGGGGTTAACGTTAATAGCGTTCATGCCTCAACCTTATTAGTTTTTATCTGTTCAGGCACAATCTGGTTGTTTTCTTTCAAAACAAGACCAGGGCCGGGGGTAACTCGGCCCTGGTCTTGAGAAGAAAAAGCGTTAGCTAGCCGTTGTAGCCCTGCTGGCCGTAGCCCTGATTGTTTTGTCCGTATCCTTGCTGGCCGTAGCCCTGCTGGCCGTAGCCCTGCTGGCCATAGCCTTGAGGCTGCTGACCATATTGAGCCTGCTGGCCATAGCCCTGCGGCTGTTGGCCGTAACCCTGGGGCTGCTGACCGTAAGGCTGAGCCTGCTGTCCGTAACCGGGCTGCCCATAGCCTTGACCGTAACCCTGGTTGTTTTGGCCGTAGCCCTGCGGGCCGTAAGGCTGACCATAACCCTGCGGGCCGTAAGGCTGACCGTAGCCACCGTACTGGGGCTGGGGCTGCTTCTTAGAACGCATCACGAAGAAGACGGCCACCCCAGCACCGATCACAACTACCAGTCCGATCAGCACAAACATCATCATGTTGGAGCCACTACCAGGCTTACCGGTTACCTCAAAGCTACCGCCATTGGCAATGAAGGTGTTTCCATCAACCTCGCCGCCACTAGAAGAAACCACCCCACCATCAAAGGTGATACGCATCTGCATGCTGGCACCCGAGGCGGCGACAGAGCCGCCACTGCCTTTAACCTTGATATTGTCACCATCACGGGTAACAGAGAAACCAAGTGATGAACCTGATTTGTCTACTACCTCGCTGAGTTTCCCACTGCTTTCAATGGTGCAAACTTCTACGCCCTCGTACTGTTCTACCTCAACCTTGTCGACTTTTTTGCCAAGTTTCGTTGAGCTGGTGTTTTCCTTGGCTTGTTTACAGATACTCTTGGTAGATGCCCCATACTGCTCGGGAAAGTGTATTTTAACTGACAAAGACACATCTTCTCCGCTGAATTTAAGCTCTATCCAGGTCTTTGCCCCGTCAGCGTGAGCTGGGGAAACCATAGTCAGTAAAGAAAAAGCCAGCACAAAAGCGGCTAAAGCAGCGCCTACACGCGCCAAAACCGTGCGCGGGTTAGAAGTAACAGCGTTCATGAATCCAATCCTAGTGCTATAACCTCTTCATCCACCTCATTTTTAAGGGGATCATTCCCTAGCCTCATCAGCAGATACTGGCTGCCACTACAGACCCCGCACGAGGTCTTACACTGCAGCCCTTCCCATGCTGCAGCACCCCCATGCCTGCCGCGCAGCCCGCGCAAGGGGTGCACAGTAATTACAACAATGGCGCAGCCTAAGCTGCGCCATTGTCTGTAAACACCGTTTAGTTAGCGGTACATATCCTCAAAGCCTGAGCCTTCAAGCTTGTAGTAGTAGCCGTCTTCGCCCGGGTAGTAGGCAACCCCGTCCTGGTAGTACAGGCCGTTGGGGTAGTAACCATCCGCAATGGTTTCCTCAGCAACACTGGGGACTTCCTCAACGGGCTCTGCATAGTCCTCGTAGCCAGCATCGGCATAATCCTCGTCGCCAGCACCAGAGTCATAGACCCCGCCCTCTACGTAGGATTCGTAGCCTCCACTTTCATAAACGCCCTGCTCAGCTGCAGCCGCATAAGTGGCAGCCATAGCGGCGTCGTTATCAGCATTAGCCGTGTGGATTAGCGGTACCCCGGGGATGCCAGCCGCAGGAATCTCAGATTCGCTGATTGGGGCAATTTCAGACAAAGAAACCGTCTGGCCCTGCGGGTCGGGAATCTGACCGGCCGCGATAGCTGCCTTGGTGGCCAGGTTTTCCTTGACGCGCTTGTAAATGCGAACGCCGCCCAGCCACAAAATACCAGCCAGGATCAGGCAGGAGGCGATACCCAGTACCCACCGCACCACATGCTGCAGGGCAAGCGAGGGCACCGTACCAACTACCTCAAAGGAGGTGGCGCCCTTCTTTGGGATGGCAGTGGAACCGTTAACGTCGGCGTTCTTGTAGGAAATAATCTTGCCGTCGTACTTAACCGTCACGTGAGAGACGATCAGCTGGTTAGAAATAGCGATGTAGCGAGGGATAGACACCTTAACTCGGTGGTTTTTATCGGTGCTCATGTTGAAGCCACCGAACTGCGTAAGCGCAGCCGGACCAGCGCCGTTTTGGAAAGCGCCCTCCACCTTGGATTCACAAACCTCACGGCCATTGCGTTTACCTACCCAGGTAATCACCTTGGCGTTGTTGGTAGTAGTTCCTTTGTTTTTATCTGCACCTGTTTGAATAGCTTTGCAGATGGCAGCTGGTTTCAAACCAGTATGCGAACCGGGCGCAAACGCGAAGTCAAGCACCGCGTAGTTTTCGCCCTTTACATTAACGTTAAACCAAATCTCATTGGGCTGCGAGGTTTCAGCTTGAACCTCAGAGACGCTTAGCGGCGCCATGAAAACCAGCAGCCCCGCCACTAAAGCCGCAAGTACGCGGCTAGTTACAGACTTGTAGTTAAGGGTGTTCACGGGTTCCAGCCTAGCAGCTTCAGTCAACTAACGAGTGACGAGAAATTGTGGCTTCGCGCCCCGGACCCACACCAATGGCAGAGATTCGCACCCCAGCCAGCTGCTCGATCCGCTCAACATAACGCTGGGCATTAAGCGGCAAATCCTCGAATTTACGCACGCCAGTGATGTCTTCACTCCAGCCAGGCAGCTGCTCGTAGATAGGCTTGGCGTGGTGGAAGTCAGACTGGGTTAGGGGCATTTCGTCCCAGCGCACACCGTCGACGTCGTAAGCCACACATACCGGGATGGTCTCATGCCCGGTGAGCACGTCCAGCTTGGTCATCACTAGGTCAGTTAGGCCGTTAACGCGCGCTGCATAGCGGGTGACGACGGCGTCGTGCCAGCCACAGCGACGGGCCCGGCCGGTGGTCACGCCATACTCTCCACCTTCGGCGCGCAGACGCTCACCCATTTCGTCGTTTAGCTCTGTGGGGAAGGGACCTTCACCTACGCGAGTGGTGTAGGCCTTAACCACACCGATGACGCGATTAATGCGGGTGGGGCCCACGCCGGTGCCAGTGCAGGCACCGCCGGCGGTGGGGTTAGAGCTGGTCACGAAGGGATAGGTGCCGTGGTCAATGTCTAGCATGGTGGCCTGGCCGGCCTCGAACAGCACCGTCTTACCCTCGTCTAGGGCCTTGTTTAGCAGCGTGGAGCAGTCCACCACCATGGGACGCACACGCTCGGCGTAGCTGAGCAACTCGTCAGCAACCGCGTCAGGGTCGATCGCGTTGCGCTTGAAAATCTTGGTTAGCAGACCGTTTTTCTGGTCCAGTGCGGAGTGGACCTTTTGACGCAAAATGGACTCGTCAAACAGGTCCTGGATACGGATGCCGATACGGTTCATCTTGTCGGCGTAGGTGGGGCCAATGCCACGGCCGGTGGTACCCAGCTGGCGGGCACCCAGGAAACGCTCAGTGGCCTGGTCAAGAACCCGGTTGTAGGAGGGGATCACGTGGGCGTTGGCGCTGATCAGTAGCTTGGAGGCGTCCTTGCCGCGCGAGGTGATTTCCTCGATTTCGCTAAAAAGCACCTCTAGATCAACCACTACCCCGTTGCCGATAACTGGAGTTACTCCCTCAGTTAGCACACCGGCCGGCAGTAGATGGAAAGCAAACTTTTCCCCGTCAATAACTACGGTATGACCAGCGTTGTTACCGCCGTTGAACTTGACTACGTAGTCAACATTCTGACCTAGCTGATCGGTTGCCTTGCCTTTTCCTTCGTCGCCCCACTGGGTTCCGACGACTACGACACCTGGCATTGAAAACTCCTATAAACGGCAAACGCCGCGTTGACCACACGACTGCATCAGTCTAGCGGCCCTATAGGCAGATTTCTACATTTTGCCGTTACTATACCGTTTTATTTTGTTTTGGCAAGCACCTACTGTGGTGTCCACCCTACCCCCAACCTCACTGCACATATTGTGACCTGCGGGAATACTTTTTTGTTTGGTTTGGTTGACTCTAGTGTCATCACCTGACATATGGCGACGGCGCCAGGAAGGTTCCCGACGCCGTCGCCACACTTTTTGGCTTAAAGCCACGTTTTATGCGCACTTCTTATGCGCGTTTGAGCTATGCCCGCTCACTTTAGGAATTCGCGCACCTCATCAGCACTGGCGTAGGAGGCCTGCGCGCCCACCTTGGTGGTGGAGCAGGCCGCTACCGCCGCAGCCAGGGTGGCGCCGTCGGCCAGTGAGATACCCGCAGCCAAAGCCGACAGCAGCGTGCCCATGAAAGAGTCGCCGGCGCCGGTGGTGTCTACCGGGGTGACCTTAAAAGCTGCAACCCATTCGAGGCGACCATCTTCATAGATCAGGGAGCCGGCTCCACCCAGGGTGAGCACCCCGCGCTTAACGCCAGTGGCAGCGAAAGCCTTAGCTACCTGTTCTAGGTTTGCAGTGTCTACACTTTGGCCACTAACCAGCGCCAACTCGTGCTGGTTGACGATCAGCACATCAGTTAACTCCAGCAGTTCAGACTGCAGCTGGCGGGCCGGGGAAACATTGAGGACCACCGGCACGCCAGCCTCGTGGGCGCAGCGCGCTGCAGCGGTGACAGTTTCCAGGCTTACCTCCAGGCACAATCCCAGGGCCCCCGCCTCAGCGATTACCTGTGCTTTCTCAACCACATCAGCCGGAGTGAGGGTGGCGTTAGCGCCAGGTGAGATCACAATGGTGTTCTCAGCAGCGGCGTCCACAGTAATCATGGCGGTGCCGGTAGCCACTTCACGCTCATAGACGTGGCGGGTGTCTACCCCCTTTAAAGCCAAGGATTCAAGCAGCAACTGGCCGTTGCCGTCACGACCAACCGCACCAATCATGGTGGTGGGCACCCCCAGCAAGGCAGCTGTGGCAGCCTGATTGGCGGATTTACCGCCCGGCAAGATACGCAGGTCTGAGCCAACCACAGTTTCACCCGGGCCAGGCAGACGCTGGGTGGTTACGGTTAAGTCCGCATTCAGGGAACCTAAAGCCACCACCGGGGCGCCTAAACGGTCTAATGCCTCCAGGGCGCGGCCACGATCAGCTACGCTCACGCTGACTCCTTCTTTTCAACCGCCGGCGCGGGGATCAGTAGCGAGCTAGCAAAAGCCAAGGCCAGCAGCACCAAACCAGCGATAACTGCGCCCTGGAAACCACCTAGCCCACCGCCTAGCGCCACCGAGACTGCCGGCAGGATCGCAAAGGAGATACCCGCGCCCAGGTTGAAGGCACCGGCGTTGAGACCAGGCAGGTAGCCGGGGTTGTCGTTGGGAGAAAGCACCACACCTAGGCCGTTGAGCATAATGTTGCTCATACCGGCATAGGTGATACCCACAAACACGTCAACTACCAGCAGCAGCACCGGGGTGGCGTCACCAGAAATCGCCAAAATCGCACCCAAACCAAGCACTGTGCCCAGCAAGCCCACACGCAGCACCTTACGGTAGCCAAAGCGACCGGCCAGGGTGCCAGATACCGGGCCCATTAGTAGGCCGGCAATGGCGTAAGGGGTCAGGGTCCAGAAGGAGACGACGTCGGGGCTAAGGCCCGGCCCGTAATCAGTGTCCTGAGCTAGACCCGGCACCAAACCGGTCATAACCGCAAACACGCCGGTCATGGTAAGGGTGGTAGTCAGCAGCAGGGCCCAGGTGGAACGCGACTTGAGGTAGACGGTAGCCACCAGGGGCTGGCTGGTGTACTTCTCCTGAATCCAGAAAGCCATCCCAGACATGGCTGCCAGCAAGAACAGGACCGCCACCATCACAAAGTTAGCCTTGGCGAGTCTAGCTAGCTCATTGAAGATAGTTAGCAGCGCGCCTACCCCCACCACCAGGGCAATAGTGCCGGACCAGTCCATGCGGTGGTTGCCGGGCACCAGGGATTCATCGGTTAAGAAGGCCACTGCCACCGCCGCCAGCACAGCGATTACAGCCATAGTCCAAAATACTGAGCCGAAACCAAAGTTTTGGGCTAGCCAGCCACCAGCCAGGGCGTCCACACCCGCAATACCACCATTTACGGCAGTAATCACGCCTAGCAGAGTGCCGTAACGCTTGGGGTCAGGCACGGCCACGCGCAGCATAATCAAACATACAGGCACGGTCGGCCCGGCCACACCCTGAATCACGCGCCCCACAAACAGCAGCGCCATTGAGCCGGTCATGCCGGCCAGCGCAGAAAGCACACAGCCTACGGCGGTTAGCGCCATCATGCCGGTTAGTAGTTTGCGCCGTCCGATCATGTCACCTAGGCGGGGCAGGAACAGGCTAAATAGCGCGGCAGCCGTGAAGAACACGGTCTGGGTTAAGCCGATTACGTCGTCGGTGGTTTTTAGCTCCTCAGCCATAAGCTTCAGAGCCGGCGAGAGCATGGAGGCATTGAGCTGGAAGGCAAAGCAGGCCACCAGCAATGCGGTCATAACCGCCGCAGTTGAGCGTTTAGTGGCGCTCATTTACCACTCTCCTTGGCGGCTAGGTCTTTTTGTACGCGGTCAATTGAGTCGATTACCAGATCCCAGAAGCGGTCAAAGTCCAGCTTGGTGGCGGCCTGGGTGTGGCAGTCAGGCCCGGCAGGGGTGCGGAAGTCGGCCACGGTCATGCCGGTGGTAAGCGTGCCGTTGAGTTCCACGTCGATGGGGACCTTAACAGTTTCCACAATCTGCGGGTCGATCAGGTAGGCCACGGTGCACGGGTCGTGTACCGGCGGGAATTCGAAGCCTTGGGCGTCCTGGTAGGCCTTGCGGAAGAAGGTGAATAGGCCCAGCACAAATTCGGCTACCGGCCCGCCCAGGTCAGCGATTTTGGCGGAGATGTCGTCTGTGGCTAGGGCCTGGTGGGTTAGGTCTAAGCCCACCATGGTTACCGGCCAGGGCTCGTTGAAAACAATGTGGGCTGCCTCAGGGTCAACCTTGATGTTGAATTCGGCTACAGCAGACCAGTTGCCTACGTGGTAGCCGCCGCCCATTAGTACCACTTCACGCACGCGCTCTACGATGCGCGGTTCTTTGCGCACAGCCAGGGCAATGTTGGTTAGCGGGCCGGTGGGCACTAGGGTGATCTCGCCGGGTGCGTGAGACATTACGGTTTCGATGATTACGTCGACGGCGTGGCGTGGGTCTAGGGCTATAGGTTCAGGTAGCTCGACGCCGTCGAGGCCGGAATCGCCGTGGCAGTCCGGGGCGGTTTCTACCGGGCGCAGTAGCGGGCGGGTGCAACCTGCCGCCACCGGTACACCTTGCATCCCGTAGACGGTGGCTAGGCTCAGCGCATTGTTAGTTACTTTTTCTAGAGTTTGATTACCACCAACAGTGGTTACTGCCAGTAGCTCAATGTTGGGGTTGGCGTGTGCCAGCAGCATAGCGACAGCGTCGTCGTGACCTGGGTCGCAGTCGAGGATAATCTTCCTAGACATTAGGTCTTGCGCCTCTCAATTGCGGTGGGTGTGATCATAATATTTTACACAAACATAAATAAATGTGTCCTGGATAATATTACCCAGGACACATTTATTAGTCAGAAACTAAGCGTTAGTTGCCTTAGTGGCAGCTAGTTAGCTCAGCGGCGAGCAGAGCCGACGGAGCCCAGACGCTCACAAGCCTCAACCACGCGGGCAGCCATGCCGGTCTCGGCAGCCTTACCCCAAGCGCGCGGGTCGTAGAACTTCTTGTTGCCGACCTCGCCGTCAACCTTGAGGACGCCGTCGTAGTGCTCGAACATGTGAGCAGCAATCGGGCGGGTGAACGCGTACTGGGTGTCAGTGTCAACGTTCATCTTGATAACACCGTTGCGTACGGCGGTAGCAATTTCCTCGTCGGTGGAGCCGGAGCCACCGTGCATGACTAGGTCGAAGGGGCTCTCCTTGCCAACACGCTTGCCGACCTCAGCCTGGATCTCACCCAGCAGCTCGGGACGCAGCTTGACGTGACCGGGCTTGTAGGAGCCGTGCACGTTACCGAAGGTCAGAGCGGTGGTGTAGCGGCCGTTCTCGCCTAGGCCCAGGGCCTGGACAGCGGCGTAAGCGTCGTCAGCGGTGGTGTAGAGGTTAGCGTTCTCTTCACCCTTGATGCCGTCTTCCTCGCCACCTACGGCACCGATCTCGATCTCGAGAATGGTGTGGGCAGCCTTGGAGCGGGCCAGCATGTCCACGGCAATCTGAATGTTGTCCTCTAGGGTCTCAGCAGAGCCGTCCCACATGTGGGAGTTGAACATGGGCTCTTCGCCGCGCTTGACCTGCTCGGCCTCGATGTCCAGCAGCGGGATGACCCAGTCAGCCAGCAGCTTCTTGGGGCAGTGGTCGGTGTGCAGACCAACAACACCGGGGTACAGGTCACCGACGGCGCGAGCGTAGGCAGCGAAAGCGATGGAGCCACGCACGCGGTCTAGACGAGAGGAACCGGACCAGTAAGCAGCACCACCGTTGGAGATCTGGATGATACCGTCAGACTCGGCCTCGGCGAAGCCCTGCAGCGCAGCAGATAGAGTCTGAGAAGAAGTAACGTTGATAGCCGGGACGGCGTACTTGCCGGCCTTGGCGCGGTCAATCATGTCCGCGTAAGTTTCCACGGTTGCAATAGCCATTGCAAATCCTCCTGGTTGTGTTTCACTAAACAGTGGTGCTTCTATTCTGGCACGTTTTAACGCTAATTGGTACGCGCAAATACCGCCAGCCTGTGCAATTCCAGTTAAAAGGGTGCACTTTGTCCGTGTTGCATGATCCAGGTATGCATAGCGATAGCTGCTGCCGCTGAAACATTAATGGACCGGGTAGAGCCGTATTGGCCAATACGTAACTGGCGTTTGCAGTGCTCCAGCAGGGCCGGGCTAATGCCTTCGCCTTCACTGCCCACCACCAGCATGGCGTCAACCGGCAGCAAGGTTTTTTCTATCAGTTCACTGCCCGGGCCATTGTCGATAGCTAGTAGTTCCAGGTTGTTTTCCTGGGCCCAGCGCACCAGATGCTCAGGCGTGGGGTGATGGTAGACACGCAGGTAACGGTCGGTAACCATGGCGCCGCGTCGGTTCCAGCGGCGCTTACCCACCACATGCACACCACCCACATTAAAAGCGTTAGCGGTGCGCACAATTGAGCCAATATTTAGATCGTGGCTGACATTTTCGATCGCAATATGTAGGCCGTGGGCGCGGGATGCCATATCGGCTTTAATGGCCTGCCATTTCCAATAGCGATAGGGGTCCACTACATTGCGTCGATCGCCATGTTCTAGCAGCTCATGGTCCCAGTGGTCACCTTCAGGCCAGGGCCCCTGCCAAGGCCCCACCCCCACTTCTCGCTCTTGGTCTGGGGTTACTTGGGCTAAATAGGCGACGACGCCGTCACTGGTTTCGGTGACGACGCCGTCCTCGTTTTCGTAACGGCTCATGCCTTATCCTCTAGCTCCAATACCTTGGCGTCCTTGGGCTTTTTGTAAGTGCCCTTACGCTTGAGCTTGTCAGCTAGGAAGTACTGGCTGGAGGCGCGCCCGGCGCTGCGAGCTACTGCCGTGAGCGGACCGTGGCACAGGAAGTTGTAGGTGGGCACCATGGCGTTGTAGTCGCGGCGGGCCTTAGCTACAGCCTTGTCAGCTTTCTTTAGACGCTTGTAGGCCAGACGGTATCCAGGCTCTTTGTTGCGGTTAGCGGCGCGCACGCCTTCCACAATGCGACGCAAAATCAGGGTGATGTCGTCTTCATAGTTAGCGCGCAGCAGCGGCTGGTTTTCCTGCTCAGCTAGGGCAATAGCCTCATTCAGGGCGCTCATATCCCCAGGTGCCAGGGCGCCAAGCTTGTCGGCTTCACGCGCTAGTTTTTTGGCGCGGCGATGGCGCCTAGAGAGAGTCTCTTCAACATCAGACCAGTTGTGGTCCAAGCGCTCACCCAATGAACGTACCTGCACACGGGCCACCACAATGATGGCTAGCCACAGCAGCAGTAATAAACCTCCGCCAATGAACAAAGCGATGGTTCCAGTGGGGTTAGAGTCCATTGTTCCTCCTTGGGATTGGGCACCAACTCCTAGTTTAGCCTGACCTGGCTTAGGCGGCAGCCTTGGTGGGCGCTGGGTTGTTTAAACCCAGCGCCCACCAAGGGGCCAGTATTACTCCAGGTCTAGGTCTTCTAGACCAAGGGCATATAGGTAGGGCAAATCAGCGGCTTCAATGCGTTCGCGAGCGACAGTGTTGCGGTCTACGATCACGGCCACAGCCAACACCTGCGCGCCGGCTGCGCGTAGCGCCTCTACTGCCTGGATGGGCGAGCCGCCGGTGGTGGAGGTGTCTTCCAAAACCACTACCCGTTTGCCTTCAACAGACGGGCCTTCGATCTGGCGTTTCATACCGTGATCTTTGGCGGCCTTGCGCACTACGAATGCGTCTAGGTCTAGGCCGCGTGCGGCGGCGGCGTGCAGCATAGCGGTAGCTACCGGATCAGCGCCCATGGTTAGGCCACCGACAGCATCTACCTCATCTACGCTAAAGCCGTTTTCTTCCAGCAGATCCAGCATTACATGCCCGATCAGCGGGGCGGCTTCGTGGTGGAGGGTGGCGCGACGCATGTCCACATAGAAGTTGGATTCAAGCCCTGATGCCAGGGTGACCTTGCCGCGCACTACGGCCAGCTCGTTGACTAGCTCAGCTAGGCGGGCGCGGTTGGAGTCGTTGGTGGTGATAGCCATGGAGTTTTCAGTTTCCTAAATATTCAACGACGGCGTCGTAGTCGGGTTCTTGCTTGATTTCGGGTACTAGCTGCACGTAGCCAATGGTGCCATCAGGCTCGATTACTACGACGGCGCGTGCCAGCAGCCCGCTTAGCGGCCCCTGAGCCATGGTTAGGCCGTAGTGTTGGCCAAACTTGGAGCGGAAACCGGAGGCGGTAGCGACGTTTTCAATACCTTCAGCGCCGCAGAAGCGTCCCTGGGCGAAAGGTAGGTCATTGGATACGCACAGCACCACGGTGTTGTCGAGGCCGCCGGCCAGCTTGTTGAAGTGGTGCACACTGGCGGCGCACACACCGGTGTCGATGGAGGGGAAGATATTTAGCACTACGCGCTTGCCGGCGTAGTCGCCTAGTTTGATGGGGCTTAGGTCGTTGGCCACCAGCTCACAGGTGGGAGCGGGGCTGCCTACCTGGGGTAGCTCGCCAACGGTAGTTACTGGGGTGCCTGCTAAGGTTACAGTTGCCATAGTTAAATTATGTCTCTCAGTAGTGGGTGGCGGCCACCCTTGAGGCGCCCACGAAATAGCGCACCCCGCAGCGCGGCAGACGGCGCAGCACAGCCTCGCTAAGGGCGTAGCGCAGTGAAGGCACGCAGTAGACGCGACCTTTACGGACAGCGTCTAGGGCTTGGCTTACCAGGTATTGGCTTTCTAGCCACACAAATTTGGGCCATTGGGTGTCGTCAATGTGGGCGGCGGCGTGGAAACCGGAGCGGGTTAGGCCCGGCAGTAGCACGGTGGCGGTGACGCCGGTGCCCGCCAGCTCGGTGGAAAGTGACTCAGTGAAGGTAGCTACCCAGGCTTTGTGGGCACTGTAGGTACCCATGACGGTGCGGGCGGCTACTGAGGCTACGTTCAAGATGGCACCGTGACCGCGTGGAATCATTACGTCGGTGGCGGCGCGGCTAAGTTCCATAACGGCTCGCACCATTACGTTTAGGGCGTCTAGTTCGCGCCCCATATCACCGTCGATAAAGGATTGACCCAGCCCAAAGCCGGCATTGTTAACTAGCAGCCCGATTGGGGGCAGCTGGGTAGAACGGATGCGCTCAGCTACCGCGTCAACACCCGCCTGAGTGGATAGGTCTGCGGCCAGCACCTCCACCTTGACACCGGCTAGGTTGTGGATTTTGGCTGCAATTTCTTCTAGTTTTTGCCGACGCCGGGCCACCAGTACGAGGTTGTGTTGCGCCTCGGCTAACTGCCAGGCAAATTCGAGGCCGATCCCCTCGCTGGCACCGGTAATAAGTGCTGTTCCCATAAGTTGAGGTTACCAGCCAGCGCTGGGCTGGGGCCGGCCAGGACGCGGCCAGCATAATAAAGCTGGGCGCGGCGCTCAAGCGGGCAGGGACGCAACATTTAAAGGTAAGCCGGGCGGCGCCGTCGTCGTCGCCTAAAAGTGGGCATAAAAAGGCGGTGGCCCGCACGTTAGGGGCGAATGCGAGCCACCGCAGCCCAGCCAGCTGCGGAAAACATGGGGGTACATCGCAGCTGCTGAGGTCTCTATTATCAGCCTTTAACCGACCCCGCTGCAAGTCCGGATTGCCAGTATCGCTGCAAGAATAGAAACAGTGCCATCAAAGGCAGTACCCCAAAGAGCGCACCTTGCAAAACCGCCCCATAAGTTGGACTGAAGTAGCTCATCATGCCATACAAACCGAGGGTGACCGGCTTGAGCTGCTCATTGTTGGTAACCATCATCAACGGCAACAGGAAGTTGTTCCAGGTGGCCACAAAGATAAACAGGAAAATGGTGACCATAGCCGGGGCCAGCAGTCGCAGCACCATGGTGAAGAAGATGCGGCTTTCACCGGCGCCGTCGATGCGAGCAGCCTCTAGCAGCTCGTCGGGCACAGAAGTTTGGGCATACATGCGCCCCAAGAACACCCCAAATGGGCTAACGCAGCTAGGCAAAATAATTGACCAGATAGTGTCAGTTAGCCCCAGAGAGTGCATCACAATGTAGAGCGGAATGGTTAGCAGTGCGATCGGCAGCAGCAAACCAGCCATAACCACCAGCTGTAACACATTACGACCAAAGAACTTAAATTTAGCCATGCCATATCCAGCCATCACCGAAACCAGGGTGCCAATAGCACCGGCAGCGGTGGAGTACAGCACTGAGTTAGCTACCCAACGCCAAAAGTGACCGTTGGTGGTGCCCATCAGCTTTTGATAGTTCTCAGCTGCGGCGTTGTGCGCAAACCATAGGCCGTTAGAATCGCCTAGATCCGCGTTAGTTTTAGTGGAAGAAATAATCAACCAGTAAATCGGGAATAGGAAGTAAACTAATACCGCCACCAAAACCACCCAGGTGACGATTTTGGCGAAACGGCTTGGTTCCAAAGAACGCGACCAAGCGTTACGCGAAACCCGATAAACGCGGCCATCTTCTAGGTGCGCAAATTCTGATTCATTTAGTAGCTTAGCCATCAGCGCTTACCCCGAGTCTGTACGAAGGCATATACCGCCGCCAATAGTGCGGCAATAATAGCCATAGTCATGGAAATAGCAGAAGCCATATTGGGGTTACCGGGTGAGGTCATCATGGTGGAGTAGGCCATCATCATGGGGGTGTAGCTGTTGCCCATCCACGACTGCCCGGCGCGCATCACCGTAGGCTCATTGAACAGCTGGATTGTGCCGATAATCGATAGCAGCACAGTCAGCAGGGCGGCATTTGTCAGCATTGGCACCTTGATCTTCATGGCCACCTGGAAACCAGAGCAGCCATCGAGGCGGGCAGCCTCATATAGATCAGTGGGGATAGCTTTCAGCGCAGCCAGGAACACCAGCATGTTGTAGCCGGTGAAAGTCCAGGTGGTCATATTGGCCATGGAGGCCAAAATGATGTTTTTGTCGAAGAAATTAATGGGGATGACACTGGCCAGCGGTGAAAGCTGAGGGCTGTACAGGTACATCCACATCATGGCAGCCACCACGCCGGGAATGGCGTAGGGCAAAAAGTAACCCAAACGGAACACGGTGGGGCGTTTGAGCAGGTAGGAGTCCAGCACTAGGGCCAGAGCCAGGGCGGCGATAATCATGAAAGGAATCTGGAACAAACCAAAGAGCATTACTCGCCCCATGCCTTGCCAGAACTGTTCGTTGGTAACTACCGCAACGTAGTTGTCTAGGCCAACGAATTTGGTGATTTGCTTGCCGCCACCATACAACCCTCCCGCTGTGGTGGTCTTAAAGAAGGATTGGTAGATCGAGACAATAATTGGGACAATAAATGTCAGGCCGAAAAGAATTGTGAAGGGGGCACTAAAAGCCCACCCATAACGCAAATCGCGTAATTTGCGGGCACGGATTGTCGCCTTATTTTCTGTATACGAGCTCGCAGCTGACATTTTCATCTCCTCCCCTTAATTAGGTGCGTAATGCAGCGCGCATTAGGCGCGCGCTTGTAGCGCGCAAGCAAATAGTGCTGCCGGCGCCGTGCCGGCTAACTGGTTATGAAAGTTTTAAAGCGTTAAAAATGCGGTTGCAGCAGGCGGGGGTGCTAGCAAATATGCCAAGCACCCCCGTTTTAGGCTGCGAATCAGGCTACGCCGATGTTCTTTTCCTTCAGGGTGGAAACAGACACCGTCTGAGCGGTGGTCAAAACGTCTTCAACCTTGGCAGAGCCGCTGGTGACCTTACCGCCGGGCTCCTTCATCTTCTCGGTTACGGTGAACCAAGTGGGGATGTAGGGGAAGTCGGTGACCATGGTGTTGTTGGCTTCGGCGAGGAAACCGTAGACATCCTGGCCGCCCCACAGCTTCTTCATGGCCGCAGGGGTCTCAGGCTTGGCGGTGGTAGCGGCTACTACCAGACCCTGGGAGACCAGTGCGGGCACCTGGGTGTTGAACCAGTCGGCAAACTTGAGGGCTTCTTCCTTGTGCTTGCAGCCCTTGATGACGGCGACGGCGGAACCACCGTCAGCGCCGGTAACCTTCTTGCCATCCTCGGTGGGTAGGTAGGTGACCTGCCAGCTGGTGGCATCCTTACCTAGGTCACCGAGCATGAAGCCGGGCTCCCAACCAGCGGCAACGGTACCGATAATGGTGCCGTCCTTGAGCTTGGCGATCCACTCCTTGCCCCAGCGCCCGTCGGCGAGCTTGAGGGCCAGGCCTTCGTCGTTTAGTTCCTGTAGGAAGGTGGCTACCTTCTTGGAGGCGGCGTCGGTGACCTCTACCTTCCACTTGTCGCCTTCAGGCTTGTACCAGTGGGCGCCGGCAGCGGCGGCCTGACCAGAGATCTGGTAACCAACCTCGTCCTGCTGCCAGGTGGCAATGTACTTGCCCTTTTCCTTGGCCTTCTTGGCGGCTTCCTTCAGTTCAGCCCAGGTGGTGGGGGCCTTGATACCGATGGCGTCGAAGGCGGCCTTGTCGTAGACGTATACCAGCGGGCCGGTGTCCTGAGGCAGACCAACTACCACGTCACCGAGCTTGCACTGGCCCATGGGGCCTGCTGCGAAGTGCTTTTCGTAGCCGCCAGCCTTGATTTCCTTGGCTACGTCTTCTAGGGAGCCTTCTAGGTACACGGAGGCGATTTCACCGTAGCCAACCTGGGCTAGGTCGGGGGCGTTGCCAGCCTTCACTGCCTGGGCGATCTTTGCGTAAGACTCGGAGGCCTGGCCGTCAAACTTCTTGACGTTTACGTGGATGTTGGGGTTTTCCTTGTTCCACTGGTCGACGACGGTCTGCACCTTGGTCATACCGTCCTTGTCGGGCAGGCGGTGCCAGTAGTTGATTTCTACCTTGCCACCAGATGACTTATCGTCTTTGCCGCTACATGCAGCTAAGGTCGCCAAGATAGCGGTAGCGGAAGCACCAACCAGGGCCTGGCGGCGAGTAATGCTGAGGGTTCGCATTTAGTTCTCTCCTTTGAGTATGCGCTAGGGGCGGCGCATATTCTGTAACCGCGCTGCGGTAGCAGCGTTGCTCTTGTTTCTTAGATTAATAACTGCCCCCACTCAAGTCAAACGAAATCGAACACAACCGCACACTAATTCCTTTGACCTGCGGTTATAACAATCAATTTGGCTAGTTTTCACGTTTTACTAAGCCCCATCAGGCTCTATACGCAGCTGTCTGAGCCCCATATGCAGCTACACACCCAGCTCAGCAGTCATTTTGCCGCCTCCCCTGCGCGCAGGTACGCGCAACTGCAATCAAACCGTTACGCTTGTCCTATGCGTTTAGCCACCTGGAACGTCAACTCTATCCGCGCCCGCATTGATCGAGTTATTGCCTTTTTAGAGCGCAGTGACACGGATGTGTTGGCAATGCAAGAAATTAAATGCCGCCCCGATCAGTTTCCTACTGAGGCTTTTACACAGGCCGGCTATGAGGTGGTGGCGCACGGCTTAAACCAGTGGAATGGGGTGGCTATCGCCTCGCGCATCGGATTGTCTGATGTCGTACATCAATTCCCTGGTCAACCCACCTGGGCCGCTAAAGCTGACCAGGACGGCGTCGTCGAAGCTAGGGCCCTGGCGGCCACCTGCGCCGGAGTGCGAGTGTGGAGCATCTACGCCCCTAACGGACGCGAACTAGACCACCCCCACTACCGCTACAAACTGGACTGGTTTACGGCCCTGCGCGAAAACGTGGCCGAAAGTTTAACCCAGGCTCCTGAGCAAAAAACCGTTTTTGTGGGTGACTGGAATGTGGCGCCACTGGACACTGACGTGTGGGATATTGCCGACTGGGAGGGCAAAACCCACGTTTCAGCCCCTGAACGCGCCGCTTTTGCCTCCCTAGAGCAGGCCGGGCTGGTTGAGATCACGCGCTCCCTAGCCCAGGGCTACACCTATTGGGACTATAAGGGCCTAGCTTTCCCCAAGAATAAGGGGATGCGTATTGACTTTATGTTGGCTTCGCCAGCTTTGGCGCAGCTAGCCACTAGCGTGGTTATTGATCGTGACGAGCGTAAAGGTAAAGGCGCTTCTGATCACGTGCCGGTAATCGTGGATTTTGATTTGGACGCTAACTGATGCCGTTTTCTTCTGTAGCTTCTAACGCTGCCGCCTCCCCTAACGCTGCTGTCTCCCCTAGTCCTGCCGCCTCGCCCAGCCCCACCGCCTCGCCCAGCCCCGACACCTCGCCCAGCCCCGACACCTCGCTAAGTGCTTTGGCTGAGTTTGATTTTCCGACGGCGCTGGTGGTCAGCCAGGGTGGTCAAGTACTGGCCCAGGCCGGTCAGGTGGAGAGCGATTTTGCTTTTGCCTCAGTCACTAAACCACTGGTGGCTTGGGCGGCGGCAGTGGCCTATGAGCGCGCCCTACTTGATCTAGATGCCCCAGTGGGCCCGCACCTGCCCGGGGCGAGCGTGCGCCACCTGTTAGCCCATGCCAGCGGCGTGGCCCCTAATGACGACAGCGTTCTAGCCGCGCCGGGCACTAAACGTATCTACTCTAATCGCGGCATTGAGCTGCTAGGGCAGGCACTGGAGCAGGCCACCGGCTACCAGCTTGAGCAATGGGTGGAGCTAAGCGTGCTGGAGCCACTGGGCCTGGCCAGTATCTTAATTCCGGGCTCACCGGCCTACTCTGGAGTAGGTAATGCGCTTGATTTGGCTGCTTTCACGCGCGAGCTGGCAGCCCCCGCCCTGGTTAGCGCAGATACCGCCAAACTGTTTACTAGCGTAGCCTTCCCGGGCCTATCTGGGGTGCTACCTGGCTACGACAAACAAAACCCTTGCGATTTTGCCTTGGGGTTTGAGGTTTATGGGGCTAAGCAGCCGCATTGGCTCAGCCGCGCCCAGTCGATGCAAACCTTTGGGCACTTTGGCCAGGCCGGCTCCTTTATTTGGGTTGATCCAGCCACTGGGCGCAGCGCCGCATTTTTGGGAGCTAAGCCTTTCAGCCAGGTTCACAAACGGCTTTGGCCGCTACTAAATCAGCAGATCGCCGCCCTATGAGCAGAGCGCAAACCGGCACCTCACAAGCCCAGCCGCAAGGCTCCACCGAGCTGCAAGAAGCCCCAGATGTGCAAGCGGGGCGCCAGCCGCAAGACGGTCCTGCCTGGCAAGGCAGAGCGCAAGAGGGCCTAGAGCTGTATCAGCGTATTAGGGCCTACCAGCGCCAAGCCGATACGTACGGGCTGGAATACCAAGCCGATCCGCGCGGACTGGGCTACGCCGTCGTCGATTTAGAAACCACCGGACTAGAGCCGCAAGACGAGGCAATTATTGAGGTGGGCGTGGTGCTGCTCGACCCGCACGGGCGTGAGCAGCTGCGCTGGGACTCCCTGGTCAACCCGCACCGTCACCCGGGCCCCACCCGTATTCACGCCATCACCCCAGAGGATCTCACCGACGCCCCTGAGCTGGGCGCTTTAGCCCCAGCCCTGGCTGAGCTGCTGCGTGGGCGAGTGCTGGTGGCCCACAATATTCGCTTTGACGCCAGTTTTTTGCTGCCTGCTCTACGCACGGCGCTGGGGCCAGCGGCGTTGCCGCGCAAAATTCCGCAGGTGTGCACTATGAACTGGGCGCGCTCGTTTATTGATACGCCGTCTCGCTCACTGGTGCGTTGCTGTCAGGCGTGTGGGATTGAGCTGGCCAGTCATCACCGCGCTATCGACGACGCCGCCGCCTGCGCCCAACTGTTAAACCACTATTTGGGCGTGATTGCTAGCGAATATGAGCTTTTCCCCCACGGCATCCCCTGGGGTGAGCAGCTAGCAAAGGCCGTACAGCTGTGGCAGCAAGTACCTCGGTGCGAAAGCAGCCAGGTGGTGCGCGCCTTGCAAGCGCGAGTTGGGCGCTAACAGGTTTTGCACGCGCTTTAGTCGCACCAACCCAAAGCCCAGGCGCGCCCGCCGGATAAGCCAGTTTGCGCGCCCGGGCAAGCTAAGCCACTTTGCGCGCCAGGGCCAGGCAAGCGCTAGTTAAGCGCTGGGGGCCGAGCCGGCGTCGCCAACCTCTAGCAGCTGCCCAATGGTGACAATAAAGCCGGAGTCATCAACTACGGTGCCACCTGCGGCTTCAACCAGTTTGGCGGCAATGGAATCAATCATGGCGGCAGCTGCGGTGCGTTCACGACGACGCACGCGGGGCAGGTTCTCACTGAAAGCGTCAGCCATCTTGCGCGGCTGCCAGCGCACGTCATAGCGGATAACGCCGTCATTAGCCCACTCTTCACCAAGTAAAGCTACCGGCAGGTCACGGGCCCCAGCCACATACACCTGGATCTGTCCCCAACCCGGATGAGCCTGAGAAACCGGCAGGAACAGCGAATAATGGTCCACCTCGGCGCGCGGCACTGAAGGGGGCAAGGCGGCAGCCTCAGCGGCGAGGCGACGTGCCTCCTCAATGGCGTGTGGGCCCAGGCGTGCTTCCAGCTCTTCAAGCTGGCGGATGTTAAAGTTCATTTCCCCAGTGATACGGGGAATTTCTTGGCTTTCGAAAAGCTGACGGTTGGCCACCTCAAAGCCGTCACGCTGGTCAGAAGTGACATCATCAAGCACCACCTGGACAGCGTCAGGGGTGAGCCAAATCGGCGAGTACAGGCTGACGCCAATATAGGCGTGCGGGTCTGGGGTGAAAATCTGGCCAGTGTCTACCACTCGGATAGCGCCAGCTAGACGGCGTGCAATAGGACGCAAAGCGTGCAGCGCCGCAGCTTCAAGACCGGTAGGGCCGCCGTCGCTAAATAGAGACAAAAGCGGGTCAGTAGCCGCCAAAGCCGGCTCCAAATAGGCGCGCTGACGCGGCACCGAAAGCACCATTACCTGGCTAACCCAAGCCGGCAGCCCCAGGTCAGCGCGCTCTTCGTCACCAATCCACCAGGGTCCTAGCAAAACCGCGCCGGCCACAATCTGTAGACGCCCGGCCCCAATCCACGCAGCTGCCGGGTCTAACGATAATGCCAGGGCCTCAACCTCATCAGCATTTACGTCGTCGGCTAGCAACAGTAGGTGGTAGTCATCTGCTAGTGCCCTGGGGAAAGTATCCACCGTAGCCAGCTGCTGCGTGGCCAAGGGTAAGGATACAGAAAGGTCGGCAGCATCGGTCATATTTACAGTTCCTCTAAGTTATAGTTTCTCGGCCTCTACCTGGGCAGACAAAACCGGATCAGCAGGAATCTCGATACAGCTAAAGCCCTGGTAGGAGCGCGAGGCCGTGGGGCCACGCTGACCCTGATAGCGCGAACCACTAGCGCCCTGGCCATAAGGTGCACGCGCCGGGGAGGACAGCTGGAAGAAACATAGCTGCCCAATCTTCATGCCCGGATAAAGCAGGATCGGCATAGTGGCGGTGTTAGACAGCTCCAAGGTGACGTGACCACTAAAACCGGGGTCAATGAAGCCAGCCGTGGAGTGGGTCAGTAGCCCCAAACGTCCCAGCGAAGATTTACCCTCCAGGCGTGCGGCCACGTCGTCGGGTAGTGTCACGCGCTCATAGGTGGAGCCCAGTACGAACTCGCCTGGGTGCAGCACGAAAGGCTTATCTGCCGCTACTTCCACCAGTCGCGTAAGATTCTTCTGTTCATGGGCGGGATCAATGACGGCGTAACGGTGGTTATCGAACAGGCGAAACCAACGGTCCAGGCGCACATCAATACTGGCAGGCTGAATGAGCTCTGGATCGTAGGGCTCAAGAGCCACACGGCCAGAGTCAATCTGGGAGGCTATGTCGCGATCAGATAACAGCACAGCGCCAGTCTACCCGGTCAGTCAGTTGCCCAAAACAGCGGGATTTAACTGATAGTAGTAGAACTGGCGCCGCGAATGGGAGGCTGCACCTCTAAGGCAGTACCCCTAAAGAAGCCGCTTTCAGGAAGCTAGCAAAATTCAGGAAGCTAGCGGAACGCCGTTAGCGTCGTGGCCGTACATCTGGTCCGGAGTGGCAATCAGGATCATGACGAACTCAACGAAACCCCAAATCGCCGCAGCCGAAAGCAAGAAAACGCCAATGACAACAATGCTGAGCACGATGCCAGCAATGGCCAGGCCCAGCTGGTAGGCGCCACGCTTGGTGTAGCCCAGGTAGAAGTTGTGAACACCAAAGGTGCCAAAGAAGAATGCGAGCGCAGCCGCAACAATCTTGTTCTTGGGTTGGTCGCCGAACGTGGGCATCTGGGGGGCAGTCATATGTCCTCCTAATAAATATTGGTTTCTTGAGACCTGCATGCGTTATAGTAGTGCATGGTCATTCAAGCGATGACTGCGCGGGTGTAGTTCAATGGTAGAACTTCAGCTTCCCAAGCTGACAGCGCGGGTTCGATTCCCGTCGCCCGCTCCAAGGTTCCATGCTGGTCGATGAGTGGATGACCCGCCAGGCTGAGACAGATGCGTTCGCCGCGTTCGACGCCGCCACACTCGCTATCGGGGAAGGCAACCGCAACGCCACCCTCTCCAGGTTTGCCGGCCGTGTCCTCATCCGCTACGGGGATACCGAGCAGGCCCACACCCTCATGGCCGATACCGGAGCCAGTCGACTTCCGGATCGTAGAGAATGTGAAACGCTTGCCCGCGCTTACGCCGCATTCTTAGATAGTCTTCGCCGGTGATGTGAAGTCAGTGGAGCGTTGAGCGTAAGGCTGTGAGTGGATAGCCAGTACTTACCATGGTTATCCACTCACAGCGGAGTGCCACTCACATCCACCAGAAGCACAATCAGCGACAGTCCTGCAATGATTGACATGCATATTGTCACAATGGCAACGAGTATCTTCGTTAGCGTTTTCCCATTGCGGTTTTGTTTCTGCGAAAAATTTGCCCTTGCAAAATCGTACACAGATGTGACTTTAAGTAAACCAACTACGCACCAACATCCAAATCCAACGAGCAGAACTGTCACAATTCGTTGAGTAACGGCATTGGAATATTGAGCAACCGGTGTTGGGAACTCACGAAATATCCAGAATGCATCTTCGCTGCTAGTCCACCCTTCTAGGGATGGAATCAATAAAACTAGGCCCATCCACCAGAGGACGCGTCTTATCGTGCGCGTTTTGTCTTGATGTGCATGTGCGGTTGATGTCTGGTGAGAGCTAGCTGTGTTGTCTTCATTTATATTTTGCGTCTTCACAGCTATGTTCTTTCTTCCTTGCGTTGGCTTGCTTGTCGTCGAGTTTCCCCCGATAGCTTTTCATTGTCCCCTACGGGAGGGACGGTCAGGATCTCTACGGACTCGAGGGCTTCAGCGGGCCTGGGGTGCCGCGCAGAAAAAATCCGAATCAAAGTAGGTATTGACTCGGCGCTTAAAGGACAATATGGAACCGCCGATTGGGGCTGTGTCAGGATATAAAGATGCTTCCGTGCTTACAATATCTGACGGCGCAGGCGTTGAGAGTCGGCTGCTGAAACTGTGAGGCGACCACATCAATCCATAGAAACTGGCTACCTTGTTATCAAATCCGAGGTCTAGGTCTCAGCCGGCGGCCCCGTGTGGGCCGCTTTTTTGTTACTCGGACGACGTGCTGAATGGGGGAGGCTAGCGTGCAGCCTGACCTAGATGATGAGCAGCTTTGGAAGAGCGTTGTTGACGCTGCACTTGAATTGCCGGCAAGCGAGCTTTATCCCTTTAACGAGGAGTGGGAGGTCGCGCGGGTCTGCGGGAAGTGGTTCATGATCTCGACCGTCCGCGGGAAGAGGATGGTCAATCTCAAGGCGGATCCAGAGGAAGCCCGTG